>Ga0137367_10000168_pt1 | contig 43353 bp, 40 predicted proteins | sample SagtaG_14_FD_104939 | JGI IMG/M metagenome (GOLD analysis project Ga0137367, IMG submission 104939) | Vadose zone soil microbial communities from Sagehorn Ranch, Mendocino, California, USA - Sage1_L_80_16 metaG | ecosystem: Environmental > Terrestrial > Soil > Vadose zone | place: USA... | reverse complement strand
GTCGTCACTTCGGACGACGTGCAGGGCCAGATCGACGCGGCCTACATGAAGGACAAGCTGGGCGTCACGAAGGTGTTCATCCTCGATGACAAGGACGCCTACGGGAAGGGTGTCGCTGACGCCTTCGAGTCCGCTGCCAAGGACCTCGGGCTCGCGGTCGCGGGTCACGAGGGGTGGGACGCGAATGCCCAGAACTACAAGGCGCTGATGACGAAGATCAAGTCAACTGGTGCCGACGGCATCTTCATCGGCGGCATCTCCTGCTTCAACGGCGGCCAGCTCGTGAAGGACAAGGTCGCGGTCGTGGGCGACAACGAGGCAGTGCCGACCGTCGTCTCGGACGGTTTCGTCCAGGTGTCGCTGTTCGACGAAGCAGGTGCTGAGAACGTCGAAGGTATGTACGGCAGCGCTCCGACGCTCAACCCGGACGATCTTCCGGGCGCCGGCAAGGAGTTCAACGCCAAGGTCGAGGCGCAGTTCGGCGCGCCTGAGGTGTACACGGCCTATGCCGTCGCGGCTCTGCAGATGATGCTCGCAGCACTCGAGAAGTCCGATGGCACGCGTGAAGGCGTGACCGCGGCGCTCGCGGGAGCGTCGGCCGATACGGTCGTCGGGCCGATCACGTTCGACGAGAACGGGGATCCGGCCGACAAGTTCGAGTCGATCTTCCAGGGCAAGAGCGGTGCCTGGGCGTTCGTGGAGCAGTTCAAGGCTCCGTCCTAGTCTTCGGAGCAAGAAGTGTGAGAGGGCCGGCCGGTTGTGCCGGCTCTCTCACTGCGTCATAGTCTGCGCCCGTGTCGACTGCTGATACCGCAGCGCGACCTCTTCCCACTCGGCGGCTTCCCCCCGCCTCGCAGCTTCTCCTGTGGTTCTTCGGGGCCGTCCTCGTTGTCGGCGTCGCCGGCTGGTTGATCAAGGAGGCGATCGAGTCTCCGAGCCGCTTCATCGAAGTGAGCCTGATCGGGTTCACGAACGGATCGATCTACGCGCTTGTCGCGCTCGGCTACACGCTTGTCTACGGGATCATCGAGCTAATCAACTTCGCCCACGGGGACAACTTTATGCTCGGGTCGTTCCAGACCCACTCGATCGTCACTGAGGGCGCTTTTCAGTTGCCGCTCTATCCGACGACGCTGGTGCTCGGCATCCCGCTCGGGACGACCGCCGTGGCCTCGTCCTCCGGTTTGCAGCGGGGCTACACGATCGCGATGGCTCTGTTCTTCTCGATGCTCATGTGCATGACGATCAACGTCGTCATCGAGCGCATCGGCTACAAGCCGCTCCGTAACCAACCTCGCCTCGCCCCGCTCATCACGGCGATCGGCTTCTCGTTCCTGCTTCAGAACATCGGGCTGATCTGGAAGAACGCCAGTCCGCAGCCCGTCCCGGACATCTTCCCGAAGGGCAACGTCATCGCGACGCACGGCGTCAGCTACGAGTGGGGAGCCTTCATCGTCATCGTGATCACGATTCCGCTCCTGCTCGTTCTTTCGTGGCTGGTGACAAGCACGAAAGCGGGCAAGGCGATGCGGGCGACCGCTCAGGATCAGGACGCCGCCGCGATGATGGGCATCAACGTCGACCGGACGATCTCGTTCACGTTCGCGCTCGGGGGCGCGCTCGCGGGGGCGGCCGGTGCGATCTACGCCCTCTCGATCGGCAATACGAAGTTCGATCTCGGCTTCCGGCTCGGGCTCTTCGCCTTCACGGCGGCAGTCCTCGGCGGGATCGGCAACCTGAACGGCGCCGTGCTCGGCGGCGTCGTTCTCGGCCTCATCGCCGCCTACAACGACGCCGACTTCCTCTTCAACTTCGGCGCTCGCTGGACGAACACGGTCATCTTCTCGATTCTGATCCTCATCCTCGTGTTCCGTCCGTCAGGACTCCTCGGCGAGCAGACGCCGGAGGGCCAGTGACAACACCGGCCGCACGCCTACGCGCGCCCGAGTGGCTGGGCAGCGACCTGGCCCGCCGTTGGGGTCTGCCGCTGGCGGTTATCGCCCTGATCGTCAGCTACCCGCTCTGGGCGATCGAGGATCCCTTCCGTGCCCTCTTCGTGGACAAGCTCGGCATGGACATGGACACGGTCTTCCAGATGGCCGTCTACGTCATGCTCGCGCTCGGTCTCAACATCGTCGTCGGCTACGCAGGACTGCTCGATCTCGGCTACGTCGCTTTCTTCGCCCTCGGCGCCTACACCTTGGGCTGGTTCGGCTCCGGCCTCTTTTCGGAACGGAACCTCCACTTCCTGGACGTCGGGAACAAGGAACTGCCGGGGCTCCACCTGAGCTTCTGGGTGGTGGTCCCGCTCGCCGGGCTCTTCTGCGCCATCGCCGGGATCATCATCGGGTGGCCCACGCTCCGCCTGCGCGGGGATTACCTCGCCATCGTCACGCTCGGGTTCGGCGAGATCATCCCGGACGTCTTCCGCAACGGCGACGACATCGCCGGCCACAACCTCACGAACGGCGTGCGCGGCGTGACGCAGCTCGACCGGCCCGGCTTCGGCACGACGCTGAACGATGCGACGGGCGGCTTGCTGCCGGACCGCTACAGCTCGCTGCCGAGCGAGCTGAAGCCCTGGTTCTACACGATCCTCTTCATGTGCCTGGTCACGATCTTCGTGAATCTGCGCCTGCGCGACTCCAAGATGGGCCGGGCGTGGATCGCGGTCCGTGAGGACGAGATCGCCGCCTCCGCGATGGGAGTGCCGCTCATGCGGACGAAGCTCTGGGCCTATGCGATCGGCGGCGTCTTCGGAGGCCTGGCCGGGTCGATCTACGGCTCGTTCATCAACGGGATCTTTCCGACGAGCTTCTCGTTCCAGATCTCGATCATCGTCCTCGTGATGGTCGTCGTGGGCGGCATGGGGAACATCTGGGGAGTCATCGTCGGCGCGAGCCTGATCGCGTGGCTGAACTTCGCGGGCCTGGGCAAGATCGGCGATTGGATCAACGGCGCCATTCCGGGTTCGGGCAACGACATCGACATCACCAAGTACAAGTTCGGTCTCTTCGGGATCCTGCTCATCCTGATGATGCTGTTCCGGCCCGAGGGTTTGATCCCAAGCGCCCGCCGCAAAGCCGAGTTCAGGGAAGGCGAGGGGGAGGCTTCCCTCTACGACGTGGCGCGCTGATGGCTGAGAACGGGAACATCCTCGAGGCGGTCAACGTCCGGAAGGAGTTCGGAGGGCTGATCGCCGTCAACGACGTCGACTTCGTCATCCCGCGCGGAAAGATCGTCAGCCTCATCGGGCCGAACGGCGCCGGCAAGACGACCTTCTTCAACATCCTCACCGGCGTGTACAAGCCGACCGCGGGCGGCGTCTACTTCGACGGCCGGCCGATCGCCGGTCTGCCGCCGCACGAAGTCACGACGCTCGGCATGGCGCGGACCTTTCAGAACATCCGCCTCTTCCACAACATGACTGCGCTCGAGAACGTCCTCGTTGCCAGGCACAGCCGCATCAAGGGTGGCGTGCTCCGCTCGATCTTCCGTACGCCGGGCCTCAAGAAGGAGGAGCAGGAGGCGCACGAGCGTGCCCACGACCTGCTCGAGTTCTCGGGCCTACGGCGCAAGGACGACGATTACGCCAAGAACCTCGCTTACGGCGACCAGCGGCGCCTCGAGGTCGCACGGGCGCTCGCGACCGAGCCCAAGCTCCTGCTCCTCGACGAGCCCACCGCCGGAATGAACCCGGAAGAGACGGCGAACTTCACGACCTTCGTGGCCAGACTCCGTGAGGAGCAGAACATGACCGTCCTCCTGATCGAGCACGACATGAAGGTCGTCATGGGCATCTCCGACCGCGTCACGGTGCTCGACTACGGCGAGAAGATCGCCGAGGGCGAGCCGAAGCAGGTCCAGCACGACCCGCGCGTGATCGAGGCTTATCTGGGGACGGCGGCAACCGGGTGACCGGATGAACGCGACCAAGGCCAACGGCAACGTCATCCTCAAGGTGGAGGACGTCCACACCTACTACGGCACGATCCAGGCGCTCAAGGGCATCTCGATTGAGGTGCACGAGGGCGAGATCGTGACGCTCATCGGGGCGAATGGAGCGGGGAAGTCGACGACGCTGCGCTCGATCAACGGGCTCAACCACCCCCGCGAAGGAACCATCACCTTCCAGGGCACGGATATCACGGACACCGCCCCGCACGAGATCGTGAGGATGGGGATCTCGCAGTCGCCCGAGGGCCGGCACGTCTTTCCACGGATGAGCGTGCTCGAGAACCTCGAGATGGGCGCGTACCAGCGGGAGAACCGCTCGGAGATCGCGCAGGATCTCTACCGCGTGTACACGCTCTTTCCGCGGCTTCAGGAGCGGAGGGTCCAGAAGGCAGGGACGCTCTCGGGGGGCGAGCAGCAGATGCTGGCGATGGGACGCGCGCTGATGGCGCGTCCGAAGCTCCTCCTCCTCGACGAACCGTCCATGGGTCTCGCGCCGATCTTCGTCGAGAAGATCTTCGAGATCATCCGCGAGATCAATGACCAGGGAACCCCGATCCTGCTGGTCGAGCAGAACGCGCTGATGGCGCTCGACACCGCGAATCGCGGTTACGTCCTCGAGACCGGTCACATCGCGCTCGCGGACGATGCGAAAGCGTTGCGCGACAATGAGCAGGTTCGGAAAACGTACCTCGGCGAGGAATAACGCCTCCCTCTCGGCGCGTAGACTCGAAGCGTGCCGAAGACACTGACGGGAGCCGAGCTCCAGCTCGACGACGGGCCCGCACGCGACTCCGATCTCTTCCTCGTAGACGGCAACAACCTCGCGTACCGGGCCTACTTCGCCCTGCCCGAGGAGCTCGCCACGTCGGAGGGCTTCCCGACGAATGCGCTCCTGGGCTTCACCAACATGCTTTTCAAGCTGCTGGCGGATTACCGGCCGAAGGGCGTCGCGGTCGCCTGGGACACCCGCGCCGTCCATCGGAAGGAGCTTGCACCCGAGTACAAGATCGACCGGCGGCCGATGCCCGACCTCCTCTCCGAGCAGTTCCCGCACTTCAGGCCCATCGTCGAGGCCTTCGGCTACCGCAACCTCGAGTTCGAGGGCTGGGAGGCGGACGACGTGATCGCCACCCTGGTCGCTCGTGCCGATGAGGCCGGGATCAAGACGACCGTCGTCTCCACGGATCGGGACGCCTTTCAGCTCGTGACCGAGAACGTCTCCCTGATGATGACGCCGCGAGGCGTCGCGGACGTCAACGTCTATACGCCCGAACGTGTCTTTGCCCGCTACGGGGTGACGCCCGAGCAGGTGCCCGACTTCATCGGCCTCAAGGGCGACAGCTCCGACAACATCCCGGGTGTCCCGGGCTTCGGGGACAAGACGGCCGGGCAGTTGATCGCCCAGTACGGGTCGCTCGAAGCCGTGCTCGAGCATGTCGACGAGCTCTCGCCCGCGCGCGGCAAGGCGCTGCGCGAGCACGCCGAGGAGGCGTCGCAGTCGAAGGAGCTCGCGACGATGCGCCGAGACCTGCAGCTCGACTGCGATCCCGCCGACCTGGTGCTGCGACCCCCGGACCGTTCGCGGCTGAAGGAGATGTTCCGCCAGTACGAGTTCCGGAACCTCCTCCAGCGCATCGACGTGATCGACGAGGCGTTGCCGGCGGCGCCGATGAAGCTCGAGGGGGTCTCCATTGCCTGGCGTGAGGCCGACTTGGAGGATGTCGCGGGCGAAGCCGCCCTGGTGGTCGAGGGCGAACGCTTCGCTCTCGCGCGAGAAGACGTCGTCCTGGGCGACTGGAGCGTCGAGGTGATCCCGCGAATTCGCGAGGCGCGGCTCGTAGCGCACGACTTCAAAGCGCTGCCGCGGGAGGTCTATCGCGCAGGGATCGAGCCGGCCGAAGACACGCTCCTGATGGCCTACCTGATCGAGCCGGCCCGGGCCGACTACGCCCTGGACGAGCTCGCCGCCGAATACGGGATCGAGCTGCAGCCCGAGCCGGCCGCGGAGGAGGAGACCGCCGATCTCATCCGGCATGCGGGCGCCGCTCTGCGGCTGGCCGGGCCGCTGAAGGGTCGCGTCGTCGAGCGCGGGCTCGAGCCGCTCTACAGGGAGATCGAGCTTCCTCTCATAGGTGTGCTTGCGGCAATGGAGGATGCCGGGGTCCGCATCGACACGTACCGGATGGGGGAGATCACCGCTCGCCTCGCCGACCGGGTGGAGGAGCTCGAGACGAAGGCTCACAAGCTTGCGGGCGAGGAGTTCATGCTCGGCTCTACGCAGCAGGTGGCCCGCATCCTCTTCGAGAAGCTCGAGCTGACCGCCGGAAGGAAGGGCAAGACCGGTTATTCCACCGATACGCGTGTCCTCCGCACCATTCGTGGCGAGCATCCGATCGTCGAGGTGATCGAGGAATGGCGGGAATACTCGAAGCTCCTGAACACGTATCTGGGCCCGCTCCCGGAGCTGATCTCGGAAGAGGACGGTCGCCTGCACACGACCTTCAACCAGGCGGTGGCGTCGACTGGCCGGCTCTCCACGACGAACCCGAACCTGCAGTCGATCCCGATCCGCACCGAGCTGGGGCGGGAGATCCGGTCGGCCTTCGTCGCCGATCAGGGGTTCCGACTCCTCTCCGCGGACTACTCCCAGGTCGAGCTGCGCATCCTCGCCCACGTCTCCGGCGAGCCGAAGCTTCGCGAAGCCTTCGCCCGCGGGGAGGACATCCACGCCGCCACGGCGGCGGAGGTGCTCGGGAAGGATCCCGCGACCCTGACGAAGGGCGAGCGCAGCGTCGCCAAGATGGTCAACTTTGGGATCATCTACGGGATCTCGGCCTTCGGGCTCTCCGAGAATCTCGAGATCCCGCGCGAGGAGGCTCAGGCTTACATCGACACGTACCTCGCGCGCTTCCCGCTCGTCCAGGACTTCATCCAGCGGACGATCGAGCGTTCGGAGCGGGACGGCTATGCGACGAGCCTGTTCGGCCGGCGCCGCCCTGTCCCCGAGCTGAAGGCGTCGAACCGCCAGACGCGATCGCTGGGAGAGCGGCTGGCGGTCAACTTCGTCATGCAGGGAACGGCCGCGGACATCATCAAGAAGGCGATGGTGTCGATCCACCGCCGGCTGCGCGCCGAAGGCCGGGCCGCGCGGCTCGTCCTCCAGGTGCATGACGAGCTCCTGTTCGAGGTGCCCGACGTCGAGCTCTCGTCCATCAAGGACCTCGTCCGCGAGGAGATGTGCGGCGCCTACGCGCTCGAGCCGCCCCTCGCCGTGGACGTCGGCGTTGGCGACGACTGGAACGAAGCGAAGTCCTGACTTAGCCGCTGCGCAGACGCCGGGGTCTCTCCTGACTTAGCCACTGCGCACACGCCGGGGTCCGACCCCGACCTTGTCCAAAGCGCACACGCCGGGGTCTGACCCCGGCCTTGTCCAAACACGCCAGCCCGGCCGTGCGATTTTGTTACAGGCGCATCGCATGGATCCAGGGCTCGTGACTTCGGGCTGGGCTAATACGGACACGCTGGGGTCTGACCCCGACTTGATCCAGGACTACTGCGAGGTGTCCGAGCCGGACTTGGCTTAGCGAGGGCGCCAGGCGAGTTGGGCCGCCTGTGCCGGCCAGGTCGCGATAGGGCCGCCGCGAGTCCGTGCGTAGAAGACAACGGCGTCCGGCTGCGCCACGGCGATCCACCGTCCGTCCGGAGACCAGGCTGCATCCCGGCCCGGGAAGAACCGCGGGGCGATTCCCCGAAAACAGCCGAGATCGATCAGCTGTACGCCGCCCCCCGGGGACTCCTGCTGGCGGAACATGGCCGCGCAACCGTCTGGCGAGACGATCGGAGTGCTGCCCTGAACATCCTCGGGCAGCTCGATCCTGGCGCGGCGCCCGCCGTCCGGCCCGTACACCTCGAGCCGTCGGCCGTTCAGCCCGATCACGATCGAGCCGTCTGCGAGGAAGACCGCAAAGGTGATGCCGCCGTCGGCGCGGAGGACACGCTCGCCCTCGACGAGCAGCGCGTTTCCGACCGCGTAGGCGATGCGCGAATCGGCCGTGTACCCGACGGGGCAGGCCGGGAGTCGGCGGGCCGGGCCGCCGAGCTCCAGGTCGAAGCCCGTCCGGCGCCGGCCGCACCAGGCGACTCGCTGCCCGTCGGGGCTCCAGAGGACGACGCCGAAGAGCGCGCGGTACCCGCCCAGGTCGGCGTTAGGACGGTCGAGATTGGCGAGCCGAAACGGCGCGAGTCCGTCCGCGGAGGCCGGTCCCAGCCCGTACGCGATCCGATCCCCGACAGGCGGCGCCCACAGATCGCAGTTCCCTGCGAACCTCGCCAGGGGACGCTCGCGGCCTCCGGCAAGGCCGATGACCCTGACCCGGCAGTCGCGGGCGTCCGTGAAGACGAGGGATCCGGCGAGGGCGCCGAGGGGCCAGTTCGCCGGCGCTTCGGCCTGGGGTCTGGGGCCCGGAAGACGGGTAGGCGACGTCTGGACGGCGTCGGTCCCGGATGTCGTCTGTTCGGTACCGTTCACCCGTCCACGGATGGCGTCGGCCGCGGCAAATCCGCCGATCAACACGACCGCGCAGACGACGATGAAATCCCGAGGCCTCAAAATCCCGTGGCTATACTGGCTACCTCTTTAAATGGTGCAGAACGAGACGATCACTGAAGAAAATACGCCGAAGTCAGACGACGACGTCTGGACTCAAGGTCCCGACGGCGAACTGATCCCCGACTACGACTCGACCTTCCCCATCATCAACGAGGGCGAGGTCGTGAGCGGCAAGGTCGTACGCGTCGACAAGGACGAAGTCCTGATCGACATCGGCTACAAGTCCGAGGGCGTCATCCCGGTTTCGGAGCTGTCGATTCGACGTTCGGTCAACCCGGCCGACGAGGTCAACATCGGCGACGAGATCGACGCGCTCGTGATGACGAAGGAGGACGCCGAGGGTCGGCTTATCCTCTCGAAGAAGCGTGCCCGTTTCGAGATGGCGTGGAAGCGCATCGAGGGGGCGGCGGAGAGCGGAGAGCCCGTCGAAGGGACGGTGATCGAGGTCGTGAAGGGCGGGCTAATCCTCGATCTGGGCGTGCGTGGGTTTCTGCCCGCCTCGCTCGTGGACATCCGCCGCGTCCAGGACCTCGACGAGTTCATGGGCCAGACACTGCGCTGTAAGGTGATCGAGCTCAACCGCAGCCGCAACAATGTCGTGCTCTCGCGCCGCGCCGTCCTCGAGGAGGAGCGCAAGGAGATGCGCCAGGCGATCCTCGACCGTCTCTCGCCCGGCGATGTCGTGACGGGGACCATCTCCAACATCGTCGACTTCGGCGCCTTCGTGGACCTCGAGGGCATCGACGGGCTCATCCACATCTCCGAGCTCTCCTGGAGTCACGTAAACCATCCCTCGGAGCTGCTCGAGATCAGCCAGGAAGTGCAGGTCAAGGTGCTCGACATCGACCGCGAGCGGCAGCGCATCTCGCTCGGCCTGAAGCAGACCCAGTCGGACCCCTGGCAGCAGGTGGTGGACATGTACGACCAGGGGGACGTCATCGAAGGGAAGGTGACGAAGGTGGTCACCTTCGGCGCCTTCATCGAAGTCGTGCCGGGCGTCGAGGGGCTTGTTCACATCTCCGAGCTGGCGCAGCACCACGTCGAGAACCCGCGCGAGGTCGTGACCCAGGGTGAGTCGGTGCGCGCGAAGATCATCGAGATGGATCCGGAGCGGCGTCGCCTGTCCCTCTCCCTGAAGCGGGTCGACGAAGGAGAAGGCGGCACCGGGGTCGGCGAGGGGGCCACCGAGTTGGGCCTCTCCGAGGAAGTCTTCGCCGAAAACATGGCAGAGGAGCCCGTCTCCGGGGAGGCCTTGGCTGCGAGCGCGGCTCAGGAGCCCGTCCCCGAGGAGAGCTTCGTCGAGGAACCGCCGGCCGAGCAATCCGACGAGAGCATCGAGGCCGACAGCGTGGCGCCGGAAGATCCGGGTCCCGGCGACTCCGAGGGCGGCTATCCGGCTCCGCCTGAGGAAGAAGAGCCCACCTAACGCCCGTCCCGTGGCGGTCGCCGTCACGGGAGGAATCGGGGCGGGGAAGTCCGAGGCGCTGGGGGCGTTCGCGCGCCACGGTGCGGCCGTGATCTCGAGCGACGAGATCGTCCATGACCTGCTCCGCTCGGACGAGGACGTGCGCGCTGCGGTGCGCGAGCGCTTCGGCGACGGCGTCTTCGGCCCCGAGGGCCAGGTCGACCGGGGCCGCATCGCCGACATCGTCTTCGCCGACCCTGAGCAGCTCGACTGGCTCGAGCGTCTCCTGCACCCCCGCGTCATTGCCGCTTATCTTCGTTGGCGGGACGACCTCGCCAGCCTTCCGGATCCGCCTGCCGTCTGCGTGACCGAGGTCCCTCTCCTCTACGAGGTCGGGGGAAACACACGCTTTGACGCAGTCGTCGTGATCACAGCAGCGCCGGACGTGCGAGTCTCTCGCCAGGTGCGTCCGATGCAGGACCGTGAGCGGCGGCTGATCCCGGACGAGGAGAAGCTCTCGCGAGCCGACTTCGCCTACGTCAACGACGGGTCGCTCGAGGAGCTCGACCAGTTCGTGTCTGGGGTCGTGGAGAAACTCAGCGCATGAGGGTCTTCCTCTCCGTCCTAGTCCTCGTGGCCGCCGCGGGAGCCGGGATCGCGTACGTGCAGGAAGCGCATCCGGCGTGGTACGAGCGCCTCCGCTATCCGCTCTCCTACGACCACATCGTCGTCGGTCACGCCGCGAACTACGACCTCGACCCTGCGCTCCTCGCAGCAGTCATCTATCGGGAGAGCAAGTTCGATACCCGCGCCCGCTCTTCGTCCGGCGCGATCGGGCTCATGCAACTCCTGCCGGACACGGCCAAGGGGATCGCCGTCCACACTGGGGGCTCGCGCTTCCGGGTGGCCGACCTCTACGACCCCGAGATCAACGTGCGCTACGGCGCCTTTTACCTGCGGCGGCTGCTGACGAAGTACGGAGATATGCGGCTCGCGCTCGCCGCGTACAACGCAGGGCAGGCGAATGTCGACGAATGGCGCGCGCAGGGGAAGGGGATCGCCTTCGCCGAGACGCGGGAGTACGTGGACTCCGTGCTGAAGACGCGTGACATCTACGCGAATGCCTATCGCAAGGAGCTAGGCCTTGACTAACTTCGCCGGACGTCCTCACAGTCCGGCGCGACGACGTCAATTCGGTCCGCGCGAACGATGTCCAACCCGGAACCGCAGGCGATTCGATCGCGATTGCCTTCCCGGGTGAGCACGTGGTCTCTACCGGCGCCGCCCCGGACTACATCGCGGCCCCTGCCCGGGAAGACGTAGTCCGGGCCTGCGCCCGCGCGGATCCGATCGGCGCCGTCGCGACCGCACATGATGTCGTACCGGCGGGTCCCGACGAGCACGTCGGCGGTCGAGGTCCCGTTTCTCGTACAGAGCAGCGTGCGATCGAATCCCGGCGGCGGCGGATTGCAGAGCCGGGCAAGCGGCTGCACCAAGCGTTTGACGATCGTCCGGCCATTCGCCGTCGCGGCGATGTTTCGGAGCTGGTAACGATCGACGGCCAGGTCGTAGATCTCTCGCACGCCCGTTCGGTAGGTGATGAAGCTGTAGCGAGGCGATCGCAGGGCGCAGTACGTCGGCGGGTACCGGTTCAGCGCCTCGACAAGAAAGCTCGGGCGCCAGGCGACATCGTTACCCGCCAGTATCGACAGCAGGCTTCGCCCTTCGGATCCAGGAGCGGCCACGCCCGCGACCTCCGCAAACGTCGGCGCGAGGTCGATACCCAGGGCCGCGCGCGTCTCCCTCCTCGCGGAGGAGATGAGGGCGTCGTAGCGCACGACGAAGGGGACGCGAACGCTCTCCTCGTACGGATACCACTTTGCTACGAGCCGGTGCTCGCCCCAGAGAAAACCGTTGTCGGAAACAAAGACGATGAGGGTGTCGCCGAGCTCCCTTCGGTCTGCGAGCGCCTGAATGATTGACCCCACGGCCTCGTCGACGGCGAGCAGCGACTGAAGCTGACGGCGGCGCAAGGTGTCAAATGATTGGCGCCTGGCAGCGTCCCAGCTCGGCACAGCCCGGACCCAGCGCGGTTTGTCCGCGACGTCCCGCTCGTTGTAGCTGGGCGGGCGCCAGCGCGGGAGATCCGCGAATGCGCTCGTGTGACGAGCGGCCGGCGTGGCGGGCCGGTGCGGGCCGTACGGTGCGAAGTAGAGGAAGAAGGGGCCCGTCGCAGTCGAGATGAACGAGACTGCTTGCCGGGCGAGGAAATCGGTGGAGTACCTCGCCCGGTCCGTGAGCGGGAAGTCCTCGCCGTCGATGTCGAAGCCATATCGGTAGTAACCCGGCGGCCGAAGGGCGACCCAGCGGTCCCATCCCGGCGGGACGTAGGAGCCTGGGTAGCCGTTCAGGTACTTGCCTATCAGCGCGGTGTCGTAGCCGGCGGCGTCGAGCCAAGTCGCGAGGGTCGATTCATCGCGAAACCCGGCAAAACCGCCGAGCGGATCGCCGTTACGGTAGACGCGCGTCCTGTGCGAGTACGAGCCGGTCAAGATGCTGGCCCGGCTCGGGCAGCACAGTGGATTCGTCACGAATCCGTTCGCGAACGTGACCCCGTGTGCGACAAGCTTGCTCTGCACCGTGGGCATGTACGAGATCGTGTCCCAGCGTTGGTCGTCCGTGAGGATGAGGACGATGTTCGGTTGCTGGGCGGCGGCCTTTCCGGGGCCTACGAAGACTGCGAGCAGCGCACACGCAAAGCCGATCAGACGGACCCCTGGGCGCACCGCCAAGAGTGTAGAGACTGGGCGGAGCGTTCAAGGGGCCCCTGGACCGGCAGCTACGATGAGTCGGTGGTGGCCCAATTCAAAGTTTCCGAGGCTTACCGCCCCACCGGCGACCAGCCGGACGCGATCGGGTCCCTGTCGGCCAGCCTGAAGGCAGGCGACAAGTACCAGACGCTGCTCGGTGCCACAGGGACGGGCAAGACCGCGGCGATGGCGTGGATCATCGAGCAGGTGCAGAAGCCGGCGCTCGTGATCGCTCACAACAAGACACTGGCCGCACAGCTCTGCAACGAGTTCCGCGAGTTCTTCGCGGAGAACGCGGTCGAGTACTTCGTCTCGTACTACGACTACTACCAGCCCGAGGCGTACGTTCCGCAGGCCGACCTCTACATCGAGAAGGACGCCTCCATCAACGACGACATCGACCGCCTGCGCCATGCGGCCACGAGCGCGCTGCTCGTCAGACGGGACGTCGTCATCGTGGCGTCCGTCTCCTGCATCTACGGCCTCGGCTCACCGGTCGAGTACGAGCAGAAGACCGTGCTGCTCGGCACGGGGATGGAGATCGACCGCGACGTGATGCTCCGCAAGCTCGTCGACATCCAGTACTCGCGCAACGACTCCTTCCTCGGACGCGGGCGCTTCCGCGTACGTGGGGACGTGGTCGAGGTGCAGCCGGCCCACATGGAGTCGGCCTACCGGATCTCGCTCTTCGGTGACGAGGTTGAGTCGATCACCCACTTCGACCCGCTTTCCGGCGAGGTCTTCGCGCGCCTCGAGCACCTGGCGATCTTCCCGGCGACGCAGTACGTGACCTCCCGCGAGACGATCGAGCGCTCCCTGGACGAGATCCGCCACGAGCTGGAGGAGCAGGTCAAGCTCTTCGAGTCGCAAGGCAAGCTGCTCGAGGCGCACCGGATCCGGCAGCGCACCGAGTACGACATGGAGATGCTCGCCGAGCTCGGGTACTGCAACGGGATCGAGAACTACTCGCGCATCCTGGACGGCCGTCCCGTTGGATCGGCTCCGCACACGCTCCTGGACTTCTTCCCGGACGACTTCGCCGTCTTCGTTGACGAGTCGCATCAGACGGTGCCCCAGCTCGGCGGGATGTACGAGGGCGACCGCTCGCGCAAGGAGACGCTCGTCGAGTACGGCTTTCGGCTTCCGTCGGCGCTGGACAACCGTCCGTTGCGCTTCGACGAGTTCATCGAGAAAGTGCCACAGCTCGTATTCGTCTCCGCGACGCCCGGCCCCTTCGAGCTCCGCAACTCGACGAACATCACGGAGCAGATCATCCGGCCGACCGGGATCGTCGATCCGGAGGTCGAGATTCGGACGTCGAAGAACCAGATCGACGACCTCCTGAACGAGATCCGGCGCAGGGAGGAGGCGGGCGAGCGCGTTCTGGTCACGACGCTGACCAAGAAGATGGCGGAGGATCTGACCGACTATCTGCTCGAGTCCGGTGTGAAGGCACGCTACCTCCACTCCGAGATCGACACGCTGGAGCGGATCCAGATCATCCGGGAGCTTCGTCTCGGCGAGTACGACGTGCTGGTGGGCGTCAACCTCCTGCGCGAAGGGCTCGACCTACCCGAGGTGTCGCTCGTCGCCATCATCGACGCGGACAAGGAGGGCTTCCTCCGCGGCCAGACGGCGCTCATCCAGACGATCGGGCGTGCCGCGCGAAACGTGAACGGCAAGGTCGTCATGTACGCCGACAAGCTGACGGAGGCGATCAAGGGCGCCGTCGACGAGACGAACCGCCGCCGCGACATCCAGCTCCGCTACAACGAGGAGCACGGGATCACGCCGGAGTCGATCATCAAGGGCGTCTCCGACATCGCCGAGTTCCTGTCGCTCGAGTCGCCGACCGTCCCGGGGAGGCGCCGCCGCGGTCGCCGGCAGGTGGAGGGCATGCGTCCCGAGGAGATCGAGAAGCTCGTGGTCTCGCTGGAGGAGGAGATGTACGCGGCCGCTGAGGAGCTTCGTTTCGAGTATGCGGCCAAGCTCCGAGACGAGATCAAGGAACTTCGCCGCGAGCTCCAGGCGGCTGCTCAAAGCGCCGCCTGACCTTGGCCTTCGGGTTGTAAGGCGGGCCGAAAGAGAGTTAACTACCGCCCGTCCGTGAACCCTCCCCGGGAGAGGAGTCTCATGAAGCACAGGCGTTTCTGGCTGGCGTCGCTGGCCGTACTGACACTCGTCCTCGTCACGACGATGGGCCCCGGCCGCGCCGGCCCTGAGAAGACGAACGCCGCGGGGGTCACGCGCGTCGTCCTCTTCTCCTCGGACGGCATGCGGCCGGACCTCATGCAGCAGTACGCCGCGGCCGGTGCCATGCCGACGTACGCCGGGTTGATGGCAACGGGCGTCAAGGGAGCCAACGGGATGCTCCAGGCCTTCCCGCCCAACACCGGGGTGGGCTGGTACACGATGGCGACCGGGACGTACCCGTCCGAGCATGGCTCCACGAACAACACCTTTCATCGGACGGGCGACGCGTTCGCCAACTCGACGTCGTTTTCGGCCTCTGCAAGCCTGCAGGCGGACACCATCGCCAACGCGGCCGAGCGCGCCGGCAAGAAGGTCGCCCAGATCGAGTGGGTCGGCGGCCGCAACGCCGGCATCGCCGGGCCCACCGTCGACTTCGTCAACTTCTTCTCGACCCGCGGCGTTCTCACGGCTCCTGCGATCGCCGACGAGCAAAGCGGTGCGGCCGCGTTTGGCCTCTCCTACCAGGTCGCCGCTTTCGCGGACGCTTCGGGTTGGACGAACGTACCGGGGAGCACCCTGACTCCGAAAGAGACGGTGCTGAGCGTTCCGACCACCTTCGCCGCCCAGAACCCGACGCGTACGTACGACGTCTACATCTACGCGGCCGGCAGCGGCTACGACCACGCGCTGCTCGTGCGGAGCGGCGCGGCGAAGGACGGGAGCCAGGCGGCCGCAAACCTCGCGGTGGGCGACTTCAAGGAGATCAAGCTCACGGGCGCGGACGGTCTGATCGGCGCTCGTGCCGGGCAGACGGCAGGCTTCTACACGAAGCTGATCTCGCTCGAACCCGACCTGTCCTCCTTCAAGCTCTACTTCACCTCGGTCGAGCGTGTGATCGCGACATGCGCCACGACCGCGTGCGACGCCCTTCCGGCCGGAGGAGCGGGCGAGAACAAACTCGAGAAGTACATCGCCGACAATCTTCCAACGGCCATCGCGGCCGATTTCGCGCCGCTCGAGGCTCGTATCATCGACGAGGACACGTACGTCGAGCAGGGCCGCGACCTCGAGAAGGCCTACGGGGACTCGGTCCTCCAATACGTCCTCGGGACGCTTCAGCCCGATACCGATCTCGCCCTCATCGGCTTTCCCGTCACGGACGAGTTCTCGCACCAGTTCATGGGCCTCTATACGCCGACCGACATGGACGGTGATCCCAACCCATACTTCGACAACGTCGACGGCCTCGGACCGCCTGACGATCGGACCGCGATCCGAGAGGGCTACGTTCGCAGCGCCTACCACGAGGCCGACGCGAAGCTCGGCCTCGCGAGGACTCTCATGGGCGGCAACCCAACGACGTTCGCGGGTTCCGATCACGGCTTCGGCCCGCAGTGGTATGCCGTCAACGCCCGCAAGGTGCTCTTCGACGCTCAGGTGGACGGCATCTCGCTCCATGCCAGTGGAGGCAACACGGCGTCGAACTGCCGGGGCACCGCGACCGATCTGACCAAGGCGTGCTGGGCCGGCGGGACGATCCAGGTGTACGTCAACCCGACGTTGCCGGCGGGCACCACGTACGAGGAGGTCCGGACGGCCGTCATCGACACCTTCGAGAACCTAAGCGACTCGGCGAACCCCGGCAAGGAGGTCGTCGCGAGAGTCATGAAGAAGGAGGAGCTGCGAAACGTCGACGGCTCAGACTCGCTGCATCCGAACCGGAGCGGCGACGTCGTCGTCGTCCTCAGGCCTCCGTATCAGTCGGACGCGGGCACTCCGGGCCAGGCGATCGCGTTCTCGCAGTTCTTCGGCCAGCACGGTTACCTGCCGGACCTCGTCGATCTCGCACACAACGTCAACATGCACGCGACCTTCGTCGCGGGCGGACCGGGCGTGCAACACCAAGCGGACGTCGTCGGCGTCCGGGCGATCGACCTCGCCCCAAGCATCTCGTACTTCATGGGCATTCCCGAGCCGCAGAACGCACGCGGGAAGATTCTCCTGAAGCTCTTCAATGGCACGAGTGCTTTCAAGGAGATCGACATCCTCGACATCAGCGACTACCACGGGCAGCTGATCCCGCTCTCGGAGGTCTCCGATACCGTCGGGCCGACCTTTGGCATCGGCGGCGCAGCGTTCTTGAAGCCGTGGTTCGACCTCTACCGGGCGGAAAACCCGGGCGCCGTCATCACGGTGGCGGCGGGCGACTCCGTCGGCGCAACGCCCCCGATCTCGAGCTTCTTCGGCGACAAGCCCACAATCGAGCTCATGAACGAGATGGGGTTCACCTACGACGGTCTCGGCAACCACAACTTCGACCGCGGACAGCAGTACCTGCGCAACGAGCTAATACCGCTCGCGAAGTTCAAATACGTATCCGCGAACATCATCGATCCTGGCACGGGCAAGACCCCGGCTGAATGGGCACCGTCGCGCACGTTCGACTTCGGGTCGGTGAAGCTGGCGGTGATCGGCTTCTCGAACGACGACCTACCCACGCTGATCAACCCCGCCGGGCTCGTGCCGTTCGTGGTCACGAACTCGACGGACGCAGTGAACAAGCGAGCGGTCCAGTTGAGCAAGCAGTCCAACATCGACGCAGTGATCGCCATCGGCCATCTCGGAGCGACGGCTGGTTCGCTCGACAGCCCCACCGGGCCGCTCGTCGACCTCGCTGACGACGTCACGAACGTGGACGCCGTGATCGGCGACCACACCGACGTCCAGGTGCTCACCCATCGGCCAAACGGCGTGCTCGTGACGGAGAATCGCAGCAAGGGCATCCGCTTCACCCGCGTGCGCCTGATCGTCGATACGGCCACGAACCAGGTCGTCTACAAGACGGCCGACTTCCACAAGCCGTGGAACATCGGCGTCACTCCTGATCCTAAAATTCAGGCGCGGATCGACGAGCTGAATGCTCAGCTTGGGCCGATTCTCAACACGCAGATCGGGAGCTCGACGAAGTTCATCCCGCGCGCGGATCAATGCGGGAACGGCAACGGGCGGACGTGTGAGTCGCTCGTCGGGAACGTCGTCACCGATGCGATGCGTGCCACGTACGCGTCGACAGGCGTCGAGTTCGCGATCACGAACTCGGGCGGTCTCCGGGCTGACCTCACCTGCCCGACGACCGACAACCCGAGCGACTTCTGCCCGGCTTACACACCGCCGCCCTATCCGATCACGCGCGGACAGGTGCTGACCGTGCTCCCGTTCGGAAACATCGTCACCACAGTGACCATCAGCGGCGCCGAGCTGAAAACGATGCTCGAGAACGGCGTCTCTCGGATGCCGGCCGTGGACGGGCGGTTCCCGCAGGTGTCCGGCCTCTGCTTCACGTACGACATCGCCTTGCTCGCGGGCAGCCGCGTCCTCTCGGCTTTCGAGGCGGACTCGGCCGGGAATTGCACGGCGACACCGGTCGACCTGACTGCGGCATCGAGCTACAAGATCGCCGAGAACGACTTCATGACGGGCGGCGGCGACGGCTACCCGGTGTTCTCCAGCCGGGCGACGACGCAGGACATCATGGATCAGGTCACCGCCGACTACATCACGGCCAACTCGCCGCTCAGTCCGTTCGTGAAAGCGTTCCCGGACGGCCGCATCAACTGCGCGGACTCGAATGGTGCGACGGCGCCGAACTGCCCGACGCTGACCGCGTCGCCTTAGGGGTTCTCGAGGGAGCCCGCCGCTTCGCGCGGCGGGCTCCCTGCTTCGATTCGTTTGCTCGCGGGCAAGTGCCGTTCGCATGAGCAAGGACGATCTGCTTGGACTCGACAAGCGCAGGGCCGTCATCACGGTGGTCCTCGCCTTACTCCTCGCGGCCGGGGCCGTCGGGCTCGTCGGCAAGATCGCGGACTTCGGCAAGCTGATGGACGCCCTGCGGGAGGCGGACAAGACGTGGTTCCCGATCTGCCTCGCCGGCCTCGTAGCCGCTTATGCCGGCTATATCCTCGGCTACCGGGAAGTCGCCCGAATGCACGGCGGGCCTCGCCTCCCGCTCTGGACGGTGGCCCGGATCATCGGCATCGGCTTCGGCGCGAATGTGCTCGGCTCCGCCGCGGGTGGGCTCGCGGTGGACTTCTGGGCTCTACGCAGAGCCGGCGCGGGAACCCACGAGTCGGCGCGGAGGGTCCTCGGCTTCAACACCCTGGAATGGGCCCTGCTCGGGACGTTCGCGGCCGTCGCGGCGATCTTCGTGCTGGCTGGACGAGGGGAAGGAGCGCCCCTGGCGATGACGCTTCCCTGGATCGTGTGCGTTCCTCTCTTCGCCGTAGCCGCGGCGTGGGTCAGCTCGCCGAAGCGGTGGCGCCGCCTGACGGAACTGGGAGGCCCGACCCCAAAGAGGGCCGGGGGTCTGGCCGGGTGGTCACGGTGGCTTCTCGCCAAGGCGCGGAAGGGCCTCGCCGATGCGATCGGCGGCGTCGTGGTCGTGCGCCATCTGGTCACGCACCCGCGCGCCCATCCCGCCGGTGTGTTCGGCTTCGCCCTTTATTGGTTCGGGCACCTCCTGACCCTCTACGCGGCCCTGCGGGCGTTCACCGAGACGCGCCTTGTCCTCGCCGCCCTCGTGCTCGCGTTCGCGACGGGCTACGTGGCGACGGCGCTTCCGCTTCCCGGTGGTGGCTCGGGTGGGATCGAGGCAGCGCTCGCCTTCAGCCTCCACGGCGTCGGGGTGCCGCTCGCGCCCGCCCTCCTGAGCGTGCTCGTCTACCGCTTCTTCACGTTCTGGCTGCCGATTCTGCCAGCGCTCGCCTTGCTCCCCACTGTGAAGCAGCTCAACCGCGAGCTCCCGCGGTTCGCGGGCGAGCCACGGTCCCGAGTGGCTCGACGCCGCGCGGAAAACGGCGGTCAGCGATCTGGGCCCACTGGTTCCCGGCCCACGCGTACGTAAGGACCCGAATGGAGAGCTCGTCGACCTCAAAGAGGTGCAGGCCGCGGGCCTCGCCCCGGCGCTTGGGACGCGGCTGGCCCAGGCCGGGAGCGGTGACGACCGTCGTTCCTCTCACCCGGCCGCCGACGAGCTCGAACTCTCGGCGCTCGCTCGCCGCGCTCTGGTGGACGTGACCGGAGACGATCAGCTCGGCTCCTGCGTCGACCAGCGAGCCAAGCAGCGTGTATCGCTTGGCGATCGTCCGCTTCAGTGTGCGCCAGGGAGCACCGAGCAGGTGGTGGTGGAGGGCGACCATGCGCAGCGCCGTTTCCGGGGCGTCCGCGAAAACGCGGCGCACGTGCTCGAGCTGAGCGCTGCGGACGGCGCCGCCCTGCTGCTTCCAGGGTCGTACGGAGTTCAGGCCGCAGACGACAAGCCGTTCGGACCGGTAGACCGGCTCGAGCTCGGGCCAGCAGCGGTGAAACTCCTCGAAGGTCCGCGTGAAGCGCCAGGGAGGCCAGCGGGGGATGTCGTGGTTACCGGGGATGACGAGAAGCGGGGCGTCCAGCGAGCGCAGGAGGGCGGCCGCCCGCTCGTGTTGGGCCTGCGTATTCCGGTGCGTGAGGTCACCGCTCGCGACGACGAGCTCCGGCCGGCTCTCGGCCACGAGCATGCGGAGATCGCCTTCCACCTCGGGTTCTTCTTGCGTTCCTGCATGAAGGTCGGAGACCTGCAGGACGCGTAGGGGTGGCATCAGGCGGGGAGACTATAGTTTGAGCCATGGTCGACGAGCCTGCCGAGATCTTCGACGACATGTACCTGGGCCTTCGGGCCGGCGCCGCCGGGCGTAAGCAGCGCCGCGGCGAGCCGCTCTCCGCCGAGGAGCAAGAGGCGATTGGCCGGTGGCAGCGCCTGGCGCCCTGGCGCAAGGCAATCGCCATCGGCGGGTTTGCCCTCGGAACCTTCGGGCTTGGGTTCGCCGCCGGCGGCCTTATTTTCGGCCGCTGGCGCCCACGCCGCGCCCGCTAAGCCCGCCGAGCCCGGGCTAGCCTTCTTCCACTTCCTTGGCGGGGAAGAGGACCGCGGGCACGTCCTCGTCGGCGGGATTGCGGTGACGGATGATGACGTCCACGAGTGTCGCGAAGACAGCCGCGAGGGGGATAGCCAGGAGCACGGCGAAACCACCGAAGAGGATCCCGATCGTGGTGACGGAGACGAGCACCGTCAGCGGAGTGAGCCCGACCGCGTGGCCGAGCACGCGCGGGATGACGACGTAGTCCTCGAGTAGTCGCACGCCGAGCACAGCGAGGCCGGCGGCCAGCGCGAGCTGCCACGACTGGGTGAGGCCGACGCCGATCGCCACCGCTCCTGCCGCTATCGGCCCGATCACGGGGACGATCTCCACGAGCCCGGCGAAGATCCCGATCAGGAGCCAGAACGGCAGCCCGATCAAGTAGAAGATCAGGCACAAGAGCGACGCGACGAAGAAGATGAGGAGGAGCTGGCCGCGGACATACGCGCCGAGCTTCATGTCGATCAGGTTCCAGGTATCCCGGACCACGCGTCTGCGCTCTCGGGGGAGCATCGACAGCACGAGGCCCTCTGCTCGGTCGCGCTCGAAGATCCAGTAGGCACCACACGCGAGGGTGAAGAAGATCCCCAGGAACACCTCGAACACGGTGAAGGTGACCGAGAGGGCCGGATCGAGAATGTCCTTTCCAGCCGGGAGCTCGTCAAGGCCGGTCTGCACCCGCTTGAGGATTTCGTGCTTGACGCCGGTGGACGCCTTCGTCTCCTTCTGCAGTTCTGAGCTCGAGGTTGGGATGCCCCCGAGCGCGTTGTCGACCTGGTCGATCGCCCGAGGTACAACCGCCCAGAGGAGCAGCGCGATCACGCCGAGCAAGACGGCGTAGTGGGCCAGGACGCCGATTCCACGCGGGATGCGGTAGCGATGGAGCCACTCGACGCTCGGGCGCATGGCCGCCGCGATGATGAAGGCGAGGAAGAGCAGCGCGATGACGATGCGCAGCTTCCACAGCGCGAGCGCGAGCGCGACCACCGTGACGACGATCAGCGCCGCGACGAACGCCTTACGGGCTGTGTCCTTCATGTCCGGGATTCTCGCCGTAATAGTGCCTGCGGAAACGAGGATTTCCACGCGCCTGCGCAGAACTACTCCGCATGCTCGGATATCTGGAGCCGGGTGAGCAGGTGCGCCTCGAGGAGAGGCCTCATGCGGCCGCGCTCGCGCGTCCGCTGGGGTGGTCCGTGTTCCTCGCCCTCGTGGGCGGGATCCTCGTGGTCCTTGCACCTGCCTCGCTGGGGCTCGTCGGCGCTCTCCTCCTCGTGGCGGCGGCTCTGCATGCGCTCGCGGCCGTCTGGCGATGGGATCGCACCCACCTCATTCTCACCACCGACAAGCTGTTCGTCGTCCACGGCATCGCGCAGAGACGCGCGGCGGCCGTGCGCCTGGCCCGGGTAGGTCCTGTGGAGATGGAGCAGAGCGTGGTGGGACGGATTTGCGGCTACGGGACTGTGATCGCCGGCGACCTCGAGATCCCGTTCGTGCCCGATCCCGACCGCGTCTGCAGTCTCGCCGGCTAAACCCTCTTAGTAGGCTGAGGGCGCGATGCGCCCGCTCGGGACCTGGGTCGTCATCGGAGCGCTTGCTCTCATCGGGCTGTTCGCGGCGCGCGATGCGCTGCGCGGCGACGAGGCTCCGGCGTCGAGCGCTGCCGTTCAGACGCTCGAGGAGCGGCGCCACGCGCCGCCCGCGGTCGCAAGGCTGCCGCTGATCGCCGACAAGGACCGGTTGGCCGCCGAGCTGCAGGCTCTCGGCGCAGGCGGAGTCCTCTATCTCACGGACGCCAACTGCCGCCGCTACTTGCTCGGCCTGCCCGCACTGGTGTGGACGACTGAACAAGGGCTGCCCGGGCCGGATTGCTCAAGAGCCGGGAGTCCGGTCGTGAGCGAGCGCTCCGGTCTGGCCGCAGAGCAGGTCGGCGCGGAGACGATCGAGGTTTCCTCCGAGATCTGGAGCTTCAGGTTTCCTGGGTTCTCGCCCGCGTTCAAGCCGAGTGGGACGTTGACGTTCGTGCGCGACGGGCGCGTCTACGAATGGACCTCGGCTTGTCAGGCGGGGGCTGCGACCGTGACCTTCCGAGGGCTCCGAGAGATCGACCGCTGCCCGAGGCAGGTGGGCGGCGCGCCCCCGCTCGTGCAGGAGCTCGTCTGGTCCGGGGAGGACGACTTTGCCGTCATCGCAGGACCGCAGGGAGTCCGGTCCTTGCTCGTGAAGCGAGACGGACGAGCGATCTCGCTTTTCAAGAGCGTGGGAGCTTCGTTGAGCGGTCTCGTGGCCAGCCCGCACGGGCGCTATTTCGGCGCACGTGTGGGCGGGAGCATGTTCGTCTTCGACAGCCGCCGGCCTGGCAACCTCGCGCTCCCGTCCGGCGCGGAGCGCTCGACAGCCGTGACCTGGTCGCCGGACGAGCGCTTCACAGCGCTTGCCTCGCAGAGCTCCGTCTACGTCTATCCGGGCGACAGGCCTGGCTCGGCCGTCACGTTGCCGCTGACGGCAATCGAGCTCGACTGGCGCTAAAAACAGAACGTCTGTTCGATCCGACCGTCGGGCTAGACTGGAATCCATGGCGGCTGAAGAGCTGGTTGTACACGGTGCGCGGGAGCACAACCTCAAGAACGTCACCGTTCGGCTGCCGCGCAATGCCCTGATCTGCGTCACCGGGCTGTCCGGCTCGGGAAAGTCCTCGCTCGCCTTCGACACCATCTACGCGGAGGGCCAGCGGCGCTACGTCGAGTCGCTCTCGGCGTACGCGCGGCAGTTCCTCCAGATGATGGAGAAGCCCGATGTGGACTCGATCGACGGGCTTTCGCCCGCCATCTCGATCGACCAGAAGACGACCTCGCGGAATCCCCGCTCGACGGTCGGCACGGTCACGGAGATCTATGACTACCTCCGACTGCTTTACGCGCGCATCGGCCAGCCTCACTGCCCGGTCTGCGGGCGCCCGATCGCCGGTCAGTCGATCGAGGCGATCGTCGACCAGACCCTGCGGCTTCCGGAGGGGACGAAGTTCACCGTCAACGCGCCGGTCGTCCGCGACCGCAAGGGCGAGTACAAAGACCTCCTGGAGCAGCTGCGGGGCGAGGGTTTCACGCGGGTGAAGGTGGACAGCGAGCAGCGGCTCCTCGACGAGGAGATCGAGCTCGACAAGAAGTTCAAGCACACGATCGAGGTGATCGTCGACCGGCTGACGATGAAGCCGGATATCCGGCACCGTCTCTTCGACTCGATCGAGACGGCGCTCGCCCTCGCGGACGGTCTGGTGACAGTCGACCTCGTCGATACCGGCGAGGAGCAGACGTTCTCCGAGCGCTTCGCCTGCCCGGAGCACGGGGTCGGCCTACCGGAGCTCCAGCCGCGGATCTTCAGCTTCAACTCGCCGCACGGCGCCTGCCCTCGGTGCACGGGCCTCGGCGCCCAACAGGAGATCGACCCCGACCTGCTCGTCCCGGACCCCGAGCTCTCCATCTCCGAGGGAGCGCTCGTGCCGTGGTCCGTGGGGAATTCGACCTACTACGAATCGGTGATCCAGGCGATCGCCGACCGCTACGAGATCGACATCGACAAGCCGTGGCGCGACCTGACCGAGGAGCAGCAGAACCTCTTCCTTTACGGGACGGACGGCGACAAGGTCTACGTCACCTATCGGAACCGGATGGGGCGCCGGCGGGCCTACATGCTCGCTTTCGAAGGCATCGTCCCGAGCCTGGAGCGTCGCTACCGCGAGACCGACTCGGCGGGGCAGCGCGAGCGGATCGAGGAGTACATGAGCTTCAGGCCCTGTCCGGTCTGCAAGGGCGCGCGCCTCAAGCCCGAGGTGCTTGCGGTCACGGTCGGCGGCAAGAACATCCACGAGTTCACGCAGATGTCGGTCACGCGCGCGGCCGAGTTCCTGGAAGGCCTGCAGCTGACCGAGACCGAGGAGCTGATCGGCCGGCGGATCATCAAGGAGATCCGCGAGCGGCTCGCGTTCCTCGAGAACGTCGGCGTCGGCTACCTGCAGCTCGACCGCGCGGCCTCGACGCTCTCGGGCGGCGAGGCGCAGCGGCTGCGGCTCGCGACGCAGATCGGCTCCCAGCTCGTCGGGGTGCTCTACATCCTCGACGAGCCGTCCATCGGCCTGCACCAGCGCGACAACGGGAAGCTGATCGCGACGCTCGACAGGCTCCGCGATCTCGGCAACACCGTGCTTGTCGTCGAGCACGACGAGCAGATGATGCGCTCGGCCGACTGGCTTGTGGACATGGGTCCGGGTGCCGGCGAGCACGGCGGTCACGTGGTCGCCGAGGGCCGGGCCGAGCAGGTCGAGCAAAATCCGAAGTCGATCACCGGACAGTTCCTCTCCGGCGAGCGGAGCATTCCGGTGCCGGAGCGGCGTACAGACGATGCCGGCTCCTTCTGGGTGCGGGGAGCGACCCAGCACAACCTCAAGAACATCGACGTCGAGTTCCCCGTGGCGAAGTTCATCACCGTCACGGGGGTGTCCGGATCAGGCAAATCCACGCTGGTCAACGAGATCGTCTACAAGGCTCTCGCCAACCGCCTCCACCGGATGCGCGTCAAGCCCGGCGAGCACGCGGGTTGCGAGGGCATCGAGTGCTTCGACAAGGTGATCGACATCGACCAGTCGCCCATCGGCCGTACGCCCAGGTCGAACCCCGCCACCTACACCGATCTCTTCACTCCGATCCGCGAGCTCTATGCGCAGACGCCCGACGCGAAGGTGCGTGGCTACAAGCAAGGGCGCTTCTCGTTCAACGTCCGTGGCGGGCGCTGCGAGACGTGCAAGGGCGACGGGACGATCAAGATCGAGATGCACTTCCTCCCGGACGTCTACGTCCCCTGCGAGACGTGCGGCGGCAAGCGCTACAACCGCGAGACGCTCGAGGTGCGTTTCAAGGGGAAGTCGATCGCCGAGGTCCTCGAGATGTCCGTCGAGGAGGCACTCGCCTTCTTCGCCAAGATCCCGAAGATCCGGCGGCGGCTGCAGACTCTCCATGACGTGGGGCTCGACTACATCAAGCTCGGCCAGCCGGCGACGACGCTCTCGGGCGGGGAGGCCCAGCGGATCAAGCTCGCGAAGGAGCTCTCGAAAGTGGCGACGGGCAAGACGCTCTACATCCTCGACGAGCCAACGACCGGGCTTCATTTCGCGGACATCGAGAAGCTCCTCGACGTCCTCCAGCGGCTCGTCGACGCCGGCAACACTGTGCTCGTGATCGAGCACAACCTCGACGTGATCAAGCAGGCCGACTGGGTCGTCGACCTGGGGCCGGAGGGCGGCGAGGCCGGGGGAGAGGTGATCGCGACCGGGATGCCGGAGCAGGTCGCGGAGGTGGAGGAGAGCTACACGGGCCAGTTTCTCCGCCAGGTGCTCCCTGGCGTCGCGGCCGCGGCGGCCTAGTGGACGCGCGGGCGCCGAGCGCCGCCAAGCCCAGCGCCGACCGCGAGTGGTGGCTGCGAACGCTCGCGATCTTTCAGAGCCCGCGGGTCGTCTTCGAGGCCCTGCGGGACGAATCCAAAGACCAGGTCGAGGCGCGGCAGGAGCCGGTGCTCGCGCTCGTGCTCCTCGCCGGTCTCGCCGCCGTGCTAGTGGCGCCCTCGACGGGGCGTCTTCTCGACGAGGAGCTCGTGGACAACAGCGCCGCCGTCCTCGCGGTCCTCCTCTTTCTGACCGGTGCGATCTACGGTGCCGCCACTTACTGGATCGGAGGTGCGTCGCTCTTCGTCGGGCTCAAGGGGGCCGGCAGCCAGGGAAGCTACAGGCGCTCGCGTCACCTGCTCGCCTTCGCGGCTGCTCCGCTCGTGCTCGGGCTCGTCCTCGTCTGGCCCGTTCGCCTCGCCGTCCACGGGAGCGACACGTTTCGCTCGGGCGGCAGCGACACCGGCGCGGCGGTCACCGTCTTCGACGCGATTCTCGCGCTGTTCGCCGCCTGGGCGTTCGGGCTCCTCGTCTACGGGATCAGCGTGGTCGAGCGTTGGAGCCTGCTCCGCGCTGTCATCTCGCTCGCCCTCATGCTGCTCGCTGTCGTTATCGTCACGCTTCCGTTTCTGATTCCGCTTTCGAGCCGCTGAGGAAGGCGGCCAGGTCCTCGTCGGGGATCGAGTAAGTGTGCTCGTCGCCGGGGAAGGCGCCCGAGCGCACGTCGGCCGCATAGCGTTCGATCGCGTCCTGGATCTCTGTCGCGAGCTCGGCGTAGCGCTTGACGAAACGCGGCTCCCTCCCTTGATAGAGGCCGAGCAGATCGTGGTAGACGAGGACCTGGCCGTCGCAGTCCCGTCCGGACCCGATGCCGATCGTCGGGATGGTGAGCTCTTCCGTGATCCGGGCAGCGACCGGAGCCGGGACGGCCTCGAGAACCAGCGAGAAGCAACCCGCCTGCTCGAGCGTGCGGGCGTCATCCAGCAGCTGCCGAGCACGGGCCGACGTACGGCCCTGGGCGCGGAACCCGCCCAGCATCGTCGCGGACTGCGGCGTCAGCCCGACGTGTCCCATGACGGGGATGCCGGCGCCGACGAGTGCGAGGACACGTGAGACGGTCAGACCTGCCCCCTCGACCTTGACGGCGTCGGCGCCTGCCTCTTTCACGAAGCGCACGGCGCTCCGTACCGCTTCCTCGTCGGAGATCTGGAAGGACCCGAAAGGCATGTCGGCAACGACGAGGGGCCGCTTCGCACCGCGCACCGCAGCGCGAGTCAGCATCACCATCTCGTCCATGGTCGCGGGAACCGTCGACTCGTAGCCCAGGACGGTCATCGCCGCGGAGTCCCCCACGAGGACGATGTCCACGCCCGCGGCGTCTGCCAGCGAACCGCTGGGGTAGTCGTACGCGGTCACCATCACGATCCGCTCCCGGCGCCTCTTCATGTCGGCGAGGTCGGTCAGCGGCAGCTTGCCGCTGGTCTCGGGTCGGCTGGTCATAGATCTCCCTCCAAGAGGACGTTGTCGATCAGGCGAATGCGCCCGGCGCGCGCGGCGGCGAGCAGATGGAAGCGGCCGTCGAAGCGGGCTGTCTCGAGGTACTCGAGCTCGAGGACCGGCTCCGACGAGAGGATCTCGCGTGCGGCAGCGACAGGATCCTGGCCGTGCGCGTAGGCATCCTGGCCGGCGAGGAGGCCCCGCGGGAGCGCTGCGGCGGCGGCGCGCTCCTCGAGTGACAGGAGGGCGTTCCGCGAGCTCAGCGCGAGGCCGTCCTCGTCTCGAATCGTGGGGAGGATCCGAATCTCGATGCCCAGGTCGAGGTCGCGCACGAGCTGCTCCACCACCGCCGCTTGCTGCGCGTCCTTCTGCCCGAAATAAGCCCAGTGCGGCCGGACGATGTTGAAGAGCTTGAGGCAGGCCGTCGCCACGCCGCGGAAGTGTCCCGGGCGGGCGGCGCCTTCGAGGCCCTGCGTCAGACCCTCGACCTCCACCCAGGTCTGGAACCCCTCCGGGTACATCTCCTCTACCGTCGGGATGAACAGGAAGTCCACTCCCTCCGCTTCCGCGGTCCGGATGTCGTCCGTCTCGTCGCGGGGATACGTGTCGTAGTCCTCGCCGGGACCGAACTGGGCCGGGTTCACGAAGATGCTGGCGACGACGGTGTCGGATTCGTTGCGGGCCGCCTCGAGCAGCGCGATGTGGCCCGCGTGCAGCGCACCCATCGTCGGTACGAGGCCAACTTCGAAACCGCCGTGCAGTCCTTTGCGGAGCTCACGCAGGGCGCCGATCGTCCTGGCGATCCTCATCGCGAATGCATCCTCAGGAGCGCCGCCTCAGTGTCTGCGAGCGCGCGGTAGAGCGGGAGCTGCTCCGGCCTCCGAGCACCGATCGCCTCGACATGGCGCTCGATCGTCGTCCAGTCTCCGCGGACGAGCGGGCCGGTGTGGCTGAAACCGTTTTCCATCGTCCGACGCATGAGGGGCTGTAGCGCTTCGGGCGGGCCGCCGGCGGCTTCCATCAGGTCGGCCGCCACATCGTGCAGCGTGACGAGGAACGTCGACGCGAAGTGCGCGGCGGCGTGGTAGAGGGGCCGCTCGTCGTCGTCGAGCTCGAACGGCGTGACGCGGAGCAGAGCTGCGAGCTCGCGGCCGGCCATGAGCGCCTCCTCATCCTCGCCGCTGACTGCTGCCCAGGAACCGTCGAGCTGCTGGGGGCCGAGGTCGAGGACGAAGGTCTGGAGAGGATGGAAGCTGAAGCGCCGTTCGTGAGGGTCGAGCGCAGCGAGGCGGCAGGCGCCGCTCGTGTGCGCCACCCAGGGGCCGGGCTCGACCGCCTGCGCCACCTCCGGGATGGCCCGGTCTGGCACGCAGATGACCACGAGCTCCGCGTCGCCGACCTCGACCTCGCGGCCCGTGGTCCACGTCGGGATTTGCTCGCCCAGCCGGGCGGCGAGGGCCTTACCGACGCGTCCGGCGCCGACGACGCATGCTGATTTGAAGGTCACAGAGCTCCAGTTCCTGAGTGGATACCGGGCGCAGTGAGTGTACCCGCCCAGGTACCCTCAAGGCATGGCTGAGAAGGTGCAGAAGACCGAGCAGGAATGGCGCGAGGAGCTGTCCCCTGAGCAACACCGGGTCCTCCGTGAGAAGGGAACCGAGCGCGCGTTTACCGGCGCCTATCACGCCACGAAGGAGCCGGGCGTCTATCGCTGCGCCGGCTGCGGGAGCGAGGTTTTTCGCTCGGACACCAAGTTCGAGTCGGGCACCGGCTGGCCGAGCTTCTACGAGCCTGCGAGCTCGGATGCCGTCGAGACGGAGCGTGACTGGGGCCTCCTCGTGCCGAGGACCGAGGTGCACTGCGCGAGCTGCGGAGGCCATCTCGGCCATGTCTTCGGAGACGGCCCGCAGCCGACCGGCCTCCGTTACTGCATCAACTCGTGCGCGCTCGACCTCGAGCCCGAAGACTCCGAGTAGCGGTCCCCGAAGCCGTTTGCAGTGCGTCCGGGTACCTGCCTAAACTGCCTCGGCGATGCCGATCTACGAGTTCGTGTGCATGACGTGCGAGAGCCACTTCGAGGAGCTCTTGGGGCTGGACGCTGGCGATCCTGAGTGCCCGGAGTGCGGCTCTGGGAAGACTCGCCGCCAGCTCTCCGTCTTCGCGACTCACGGCACCGCCGGACAGCCCAGCTTCGGCGGACCTTCTGGGGGCGGCTGCTGCGGCGGGGGCTGTGGCTGCGGATCCTGAGGTTCTGAATCGCCGCGCCGCGCTCGCGGCGTACGCGATCGAAACCGCTGCCTGCTCGCGCTGCCGGCTGGCGTCGGGCCGCACGCAGGTCGTTTTCGGCGTCGGAAACCCCGACGCAGACCTCCTGTTCGTCGGGGAGGCCCCGGGCTTCCACGAAGACCAGCAGGGCTATCCGTTCGTCGGCCAGGCGGGCAAGCTTCTCGACAAGCTCCTCGAGGGGATCGGCTTGACGCGCGAGGACGTGTACATCGCGAACGTGATCAAGTGCCGCCCGCCGGGCAACCGCGATCCTCAGCCGGACGAGATCGAGGCCTGCGAGGCGCACCTCTTCCGCCAGATCGAGCTGATCGAGCCGAAGCTGATCGCGACGCTCGGGAACTTCGCCACGAAGCTCCTGTCCGGCAAGCCCCATGGGATCACTCGCGTGCACGGGCGCCAGCAAGAGACAATGCTCGGAGGACGGTCGGTCACGCTGTATCCGCTCTACCACCCGGCCGCTGCGCTCTATACCCCTGCCATGCTTCGTACGCTCGAGGACGACTTCCGCCGCATCCCGGAGCTTCTGGCCGAGGAGACAGGCGTTCCTGCGCAGGTGATTCAGTTTCCGACGGCCGTTCCGCAAGCGCCGTTGTCGGCCGCCGAGCAACTCGGCCTCTTCTAGTCTCACTTTCGTGATCGAGCTGGAGTCGGCCTCGCCCGAGGAGACCGAGCGCATCGCCGCCGCGCTGGCGGCGGAGCTCGTATCGGGCGACGTGATCACCGTCTCGGGTGAGCTGGGCGCGGGCAAGACGACGTTTGTCCGCGGCGCGGCCCGCGCGCTCGGCGTCGAGGAGCCCGTGACGAGCCCGACGTACACCGTCGGCCACCTCTACGAGGGACGTACGCCTGTTTCTCACCTCGACCTTTACCGCTTCGACGGCATGTCGGACGCGGAGTGGGGGGACCTGGAGAACTACTTCGAGAATGCCGTCGCCTTCGTCGAATGGCCGGAAGCGGGCGCTGGCTTCCTGCCGGTGCCGCGGGCGACCGTCGGTTTGCGGCACCTCGGTGAGACGCATAGACTGATCGTCCTCTCGAGTACAGAAAAAACCCTGGAAAACAGCGTTTTAGCCGGTGTTGGTCCTCGCGTTTGACACAGCCACGGATGTGGCGACGAGCGCCCTCGTCCACGACGGGGAGGTCGTGGGTGAGCGCGCCTCTCGCGCGGTCCGCATCCTCGAGGACATCGACTCGCTCCTTGCCGAGGCGGCGCTCGAGCGCGAGGCAATCGAGGGAATCGTGGTCGGGACCGGCCCGGGGAGCTACACCGGACTGCGCATGGGCCTTGTGACCGCGCGCGCGCTGGCCATTGCCCTCGGCGCTCCGGTCGCCGGTGTCTCGACGCTTGACGCGCTAGCCGCGGGTGCCCCCGGAGCTCAACCGCTGATAGACGCCCGGCGCAGCGAGGTCTTTGCGCTGGAGGAGGGCTTCCCGGCCGTCCTGCTGGCGGAGAATCTTCCCGTGAAGCCGGGAGATGTCTACGTGGGAGACGGAGCAGTCCGCTATCGCGGCCTTCTGGAAGCACGTTGCGCCCGGGTACCGCCTGACGACGACCCCGTGCACACGCCATGGGCGCGTCATCACGCGGCGCTGGCCGACGGCTTCGGCTCCCCTGAGGCGGCGCAGCCCATCTATCTCCGGCTCCCGGACGCTGAAAGGTCGCTCTCGGGATGATCGCCCGCGCCACCATCGAGATCCGCAAGCTGGCGCTTCATGATCTCGACGCGATCGAGCGGATCGAGAACGCCGTCTACCCGACGCCATGGTCGCGGTCCATGTTCGCCGGCGAGCTGGCCAAGCCCTCGTCCCTGTCGCTGGGCGGCTTCGACCCTGACACGGGCAGACTCGTCGCGTACCTGATCGTCTCCCGCTACGTGGACGCCTGGCACATCATGAACCTCGCCGTACACCCGGGCTGGCGGCGGATCGGCGTCGCGAGCCGCCTTCTGGACGAGCTCTTCGAACTGACGGCCGGCGACCCGCGGCGCGGCTACACGCTCGAGGTTCGGGTCTCGAACACCACCGCGATTGCCCTCTACGAGACCTTCGGGTTCGAGACGAGCGGCCTGCGGCGCGGCTACTACACCGACAACCGCGAGGACGCGCTGATCATGTGGAGGGACCCGCTCGGCCACGGAGCGGTCGGAGAGGCCTAACCCTTTGGAGCTCATGCTCGGGGTCGAGACGTCGTGCGACGAGACCGCCGCCGGCGTCGTCACGGGCGACGGACGTGTTCTCGCGAACGTCGTCGCCTCGCAGGCGGATCTGCACGCCCGCTACGGGGGAGTCGTCCCGGAAGTCGCCTCCCGGCGACACTTGGAGCTGGTCGCGCCCGTCGTCACCGAGGCGCTCGAACGCGCGAACGTCGGGCTCGAGGATCTCGACGCGGTCGCGGTCACCCGGGGTCCCGGGTTGATCGGAGCTCTCCTCGTCGGTCTCTCCGCAGCGAAGGCGCTCGCGTGGTCACGGCGCTTGCCGCTCGTCCCGGTGAACCATCTGCACGGACACGTCGCATCGCTCTACCTCCAGCCGGATCCCCTCGAGCCGCCTTTCGTCTGTCTCCTGGCCAGCGGCGGCCACACGCTCCTGCTCGAGGTCCGAGACCGGAGCGGTTTCGACGTCCTCGGATCGACGCTGGACGACGCGGCCGGCGAGGCGTTCGACAAAGGTGCTCGGCTACTCGGCCTCGGTTACCCCGGGGGTGCGGCGATCGACCGCCTCGCTCGCGAAGGAGATCCGGAGGCCTTCAGCTTTCCGGTGGCGCGTGTGCCGGGGCTCGATTTCTCCTTTTCCGGGCTCAAGACGGCCCTGCTCTACACGGTTCGGGACCTGGAGCCGGAGGAGGTCGAGCACCGGCGCGCCGACCTGGCCGCGAGCTATCAGCGGGCGATCGTCAGGGCCCTCGTCGAGCGGACGCTCGAAGCAGCCGAGAAGACCGGCTTGGAACGAATCGCCGTCGTCGGCGGCGTGGCTGCGAACTCGGAGCTCAGGGGTGCGATGCCGGACGCCGCTCTCGCGCCGCTCGAGCTTTGCACCGATAACGCAGTGATGATCGCCTCCGCGGCACGCTTTTCCCCAACCGTCCCGTATCCGGGATATCTTGCTCTCGATGCGTATGCGACGGCGGCCTGAGCTCGCGCGCACGATGATCTTGGCCGCGGTCGCGGCGGTCGCCACGGCTCTCCTTCTCGCCGGCACGGTGCAAGGAGCAAGCGAGACGGCCGCCCGCGTCGCGGCCCGCGCATGGCACTCGGTCTTCCCGGACCGCCTGAAGACGGAGACCGGCGAGCGCGGGATCGTGATCCTCTCCTCCCCCTCGGTGGCGGAGCGCGTCGCCGCAGCGTCGAAGCGGCCTTCGGCCGCGGATGAGAAGCAGTGGGTTGCGGACATCGAGGCCATGCAAGAGAGCGTGCTGGCTGGCTTGCGCGACCGCGGGGTGGACCTTCAGCCGGACTTCCGCTTCACCCACGTGTTCAACGGTTTCTCGGCGCGTCTCGACGGCCGGGCGGTCGCCGAGCTGGAGCGCAATCCGCTCGTCGTGGGCATCTATCCCGTGCGGGCGGTGTATCCGGCCGAAGTACGGACAGGCGGCGGGCCCGGCCAGGCTCCCGGAGTCGCGCTGAGCGGATTCGACGGCCGGGGTGTGACGATCGCGCTCCTGGACACAGGGGTCGACCGTTTCAACCCCGGTCTCCGCGGCCGAGTCGGCACGGGTCATGACCTCGTTTCCGGCGACGGGCGCGCAGTTCCCGAACGGAGCCCTGACGAGGCCGCCCGGCTCGAGACCCACGGGACTCGGATGGCGGGGCTGGCCCTTCGCGTTGCGCCCGCAGCCCGCATCGTCCCGTTGCGGGTTCTCGGCTGGCAGCGGACCGAAGACGGCACGGCGGTGGCGGGGCGCGGCGATCTGCTGATCGCCGGCCTCGAGCGCGCGGTCGATCCGAACGGCGACGGCGCCACGAACGATGCGGTGCAGGTCGCCCTCGCACCGGTAGTCGAGCCCTTCGCTGCCTTCACGGACAGCCCGGAGGCCCGCGCCGTCACGGGCGCGAGCGATCTCGGGACCCTCGTTGTCGCGCCGTCCGGGAACGACGGGGACGCCGGCCTCGGATTTGGCAGCGTGGGCGCCCCGGGCTCCGCGCCCGATGCGCTGAGCGTCGGCGCGCTCGACACTCGCCGGGGCGTCTTCGAAGTGCGGGCCAGGCTGGCGGTAGGAGACCGAACCGTTGCCGACGAGCCTGCCCGGGTCCTGGGCGCCGTCCGAACGGGGAAGGGTCTGACCCTCGGCGTGTCCGCCCTCCTGGGACCTTCGCTCGCCGATTCACAACGCCAGGCTGACGTGGAGGCCGGGGGGATCGAGCTCGGTGACTTCTTCGACTCGAACGGCGTCAGTCGCGTCGCCGGCCGCGCCGCTCTCGTCCCCGCGGACGGCGCTTCGCTCGCCCGCAAAGCGGCGAACGCCAAGGCCGCCGGCGCGGCTGCCCTGCTCGTCTACGGCACCGATCTGCCCGCCGGCGCCCTCGACCTCGACGAGAGCGGAGCTCTGCCTGTGATCGCCGTAGCAGGCCCGGCCGGGCGCGAAGCCGTGGACGGCTTACGCAACGGCGCCGAGGTGGCGGTCGCCCTCGGCGCGTCCCGGCCCGTCGGAAACGGGGCCACCGGTCGTGTCTCTGCCTTCTCCTCCGGAGGACTTGCCTTCGATGGGCGGGTGCGGCCGGATGTCGTCGCGCCCGGAGTGGGTCTCGCGACCGATGACGCGCGCCCCGGGCGCCGGGACCGGGCCCGCTTCGCAACAGCCACGGGCTCGAGCGCCGCGGCCGCGGTCGTCGCGGGAGCAGCGGCGCTCGTCGTGCAGGCGCGACCTGATCTGAGCCCGAGAGAGCTGAAGGCCGTTTTGGTCGGCTCGGCCTCTCCGGTCGGCGAAGCCGTGACCCGCCAGGGCGCGGGCCTCGTCGACCCGGCTGCCGCCGCGGAAGCAAAGCTCGTCGTCGAGCCGGCGACGCTCGGCTTCGGCCGCGCGAGCGGCAAGGCCTGGAGCACGTCGCGCACGATCACGGTCAGGAACGTCTCGCGCCAGACGCTCGAGATCGGGTTCGCGTCCGTCGCCGACCAGCCCTCCGCGATCGGCTTCACCGCCGAACCGTCCCACCTGAATCTCGTGCCGGGTGCGTCGGCCCAGGTGACGCTCGGGATCTCCGCCGCGCAGTTGAGCGTCGGTGCCAGCGGGGTTCTCCTCGCGACCGCCGACGGCGCCCCCCCGGCGCGGGTGCCGTGGGCGGTCGGCAATCGCCCTGTCGGGTCTGCACCGCTCGTCGGATCGGTCAGTCTTTCCAACTGGGAGTTCGAGCCCTCGAAGGCGGCGCCTGCGGTGCTCGCGTTTCGCGCCGGGCGCGCCGACTCCGGTGACGGGGAGATCGAGCCCGTCGGGCTCCTTGACGTGGAGCTCTGGACTCCAGAAGGCAAGAAGCTCGGTCTCATCGCCCGTCTGCGGGATCTGCTGCCCGGGCGCTACGCGATCGGCCTCACCGGCCGAGACGCGCTGGGCAAGGTGCTCCCCGCCGGGATGTACGTTCTCAGGCTGCGCGCGCAGCCGGTCGACGCGGACGACGGCACGCTTCCGTCGACTGCCCAGACCGTCATTCGCATAAAGGAGCGCTCGTGACGACTGTCGAGGCACCTCCTTCCCACCTGAAGGAGAACCCATGGGAAATGGCCAGGAGCCAGCTGCGACGCATCGCGGGGCTCATCGACGTGAGCGACAGCATGCTCAACGTCCTGCTGGAGTGCAAGAAGTGCGTGTCCGTCTCGATTCCGACGCGGATGGACGACGGTTCGGTGCACGTTTTTGAGGGATTCCGCGTCACGCACAACGTGGCGCGCGGGCCCGCGAAGGGCGGCATCCGCTACCACCAGGACGTCACGCTCGAGGAGACCAAGGCTCTCTCCATGTGGATGACGTGGAAATGCGCCCTGATGGGCCTCCCGTTCGGCGGCGCCAAGGGCGGCGTCGTCGTCAATCCGAAGGAGCTGTCCGAGGACGAGCTCCAGCGCATGACGCGCCGCTACACGAGCGAGATCATCAACCTGATCGGGCCGGAGGTCGACATTCCCGCGCCGGACGTCGGAACGGGGTCGCGCGAGATGGCCTGGATCTTCGATACCTACTCGATGAACAAGGGCTACTCGGTGCTCGGCGTCGTCACGGGGAAGCCGCTCGAGATCGGCGGGTCTCTGGGCCGGGTCGAGGCGACCGCGCGTGGCGCCGCCTTCTGTATTCGGGAGGCACTGCGCAAGGAGGGACATGAGGTTGCCGGGCGGCGTATGGCCATCCAGGGGTTCGGCAACGTCGGCCGCAACCTCGCCCTGATCCTCGCCGACCAGGGCGTAAGCATCGTCGCCGTCTCGGATTCGAGCGGCGGCATCTACAAGCCTGACGGCCTCGACGTGGCCGCCGCCGTCGAGCACAAGCGGACAAACCGTTCGTTCGACGGCTTCGAAGGGGCGGAGGCGATCACGAACGAGGAGCTTCTCATCCTCGACTGCGACGTCCTCGCTCCGTGCGCGCTCGAGCAGGTCGTCACCGCCGAAAACGCCGACAGGGTGAAGGCGCGCATCGTGGCCGAGGGAGCGAACGGCCCCGTCACGCCGGAGGCCGACCAGATCCTCGACGAGCGCGGGGTGCTCGTCCTTCCCGACGTGCTCGCCAACGCGGGCGGCGTCGTCGTTTCCTACTTCGAGTGGGTCCAGGGCCTCCAGGAGTACTTCTGGAAGGAGTCCGAGGTGAACGCGAAGCTGAACGACATCGTCACGCGAGCGTTCGCCGAGACGTGGCGGGAGCACGAAGAGCGAGATATCTCCATGCGGCAAGCGGCGTACGCGATCGCTGTCGGACGCGTCGCCGAGGCGACGATCACGCGTGGCCTCTACCCGTAACCACCGGGTCACGCTCTTCCACGCAGCCGACTGCCACCTGTGCGAGAGCGCCCGGCGGGTGCTCGCCCAGGCGCGAGCTGAGCTCCCGTTCGAGTTCGAGGAGGTCGACATCACCGACGACGCCGACCTCGAGCGTCGCTATCGCGAGCGCATTCCCGTCGTCCTCGTGGACGGCGAGGAAGCCTTCACCTACTTCGTCCACCCGGACGGGTTGCGGCGTCGCCTGGGCGGCTGACGCTTGCCAGGCGCCTTCGTTCTGCCGGCGACCGCGGGGGCCGTGCAGTTATCCTGGGACGCGATGGCCGTCCGGGTCGCAAGCGAAAGCGAGGGGCGCACTCCCGAACGGCTCACCGTTGGAGTCGCCGCCCGTTTGAGTCAGTACCTCCGTGTCCTCACTCAGGCGCGCAAGATGGGCGAGGAGCGGATCTCCTCCCAGGAGATCAGCGAGTACACGAACATCAACGCGACCCAGATCCGCCGCGACCTGTCGGCGTTCGGCAAGTTCGGCAAGCGCGGCGTCGGCTACAACATCGACGGTCTCATCGCCGAGATCCGCAAGATCCTGCGGACGCAGGGACAGCACAACATCGCTCTCTTCGGCGCCGGCAGGCTCGGCCAGGCGATCTCGAGCTCGACGATTTTCGCCGACCACGGCTTCAACATCGCCGCCGCCTTCGACACCGACACGGAGAAGGTCGGCCAGCCGATCGGCAACTCGCGCATTCGCGACTACCGCGAGCTCACCGAGGTGATCCGCGAGAAGAACATCATCGTCGCGGTGCTTGCGGTCCCGCCAGAGGCGGCCCAGCAGGTCGCCGACGACGTGGTCGAAGCAGGCGTGAAGATCATCTTCAACTACACGGAGGCCCTGCTGCACGTCCCGTCCGACGTGACGGTGCATACGACCAGCCCTGCGGTTGAGCTGCTCTACGCGCTCTACTTCTACCTCACGTGATCGGGCGTCCGGCCTTCCGCGTAACCACGCGGAACATCGGCCCTAGCGGCGCCGCGCGTCTACGCTCGTCTACCGCGCCAGCGCCTCGACGCGGCGACGGGAGAAGCCGCCGCCGCTCTGAGCCGCCAGGGGTGTCGGCAGAGAAGCGGCAAGATCGGACAGGTCCCTAGCCTGTCTGAGTGGGGCGGGCCAGAAGCTTCTCCGGTTAGACTCTGAACATGTCGCTGACGTGGGGTGGGATCAAGCGGCTCGTTCGGCTGCAGGCTGTAGCCGACCAGTTAGCCGTCATCGTCCACCAAGATCAGGCCACGGCCACCGGCGGCCGTGGTCTCAATCTCAGCGTCATCCTCGATGAGCTGATCGACGAAGCGCATGAGGCACTCCGAGACGCCGATCCCGACCTGACCGAAGAGTTCAAGCGCATCGTGACTGAGAGTAAAGCTGCGCGGCTGCCCCTCGCCGCGCGCGCCAGCCTCCTTGCGAGTTGGCTCGACGGAGCGGTCGAGGCCGAGACGATGGAGGTCCGCATCCGTATGGGAGACGATCGACGGCTACGAGGGACGCTCGTGTCGAACGCAGTTAATCGCGGCTAAGGAGGCTCTGCGGCGTGGAAGAATTTACCAACGGCATATCCCACAGCATGGAGGACAGGATGAACGACAAAGCTACGAAGGACACGACCAATCCCAAGCCCACCGCCCTTCCTCCGGAGGTACTGGATGCATCCGACCCGCCGACGGTCCCGGCGGAGCGACCGCTGCACCTACGCGTCTTGGGAGCAATGATTGATGGGCAAGTCGACGAAGCGCGGGTCGACCGGGCGCTCACGTTTGCGCAAGAGATTTACGAGCTCGAGACTGCCAATGCTTCTCTCGACAACTATCGCTCGGCGTCCTGAGGGCTGAATCCGAGCCCCAGCTAGCCCAGCAGGCGATTCGGCAAAGATAGCCGCTTTCCGATTCCGATTTTGGGCGTCTTCCTGACCATTGCTTTTGCCTAGCCCGGCGACGGGCAAGATCGACACTGAGGCTGGAGAGAAGAGGCCGGGGCGCCTGGTCCTACGGCTGCGGCCACCGTAGGCCCGCTCCCGGGGTGACAGGCAGAAGGCTCGCCCCGACCTCTTATCGAGACGGTCGGCGCTCGCGGCCGCAAACTTGAGCGCTCGGTCCGGGCGGGCGCGTGCGGCCCCCACCGGGCGGTCGTGGTGCGGCGACGCTGACGGCGGCGCTGCTGATCCTGCTTACGACGATAAAGTGTGTGCGGCTCCCCTCGTCTACCCACCGTCTACCCGGACGCGCCGAAACCGGGGGAATCAGGGGGACGGCGCTCCTATCGGAATCTTGAGAATCCCTGCATAAGCGGGTTTCCCCCGGACGCCGACGGACGCGGTTCAGACGTCGCTGCCTTCTACCTCACGTAATCGGCCCGGCCGATAGTCGGGTTGCCCCGTCTACCCCTCGTCTACCGAGACGCGGCCTGCATTATCTCGGCACGCTTGTTGGCGCGATAGCCATCACCGTTGCCAGCGAGCGGCCGGAGCATGGCGGGCTACGGGCAGCTGCGTCTCTAGCCGTTCTCTGCAAGCGGTCTGTACCGGGCTGCCTTGAGAATCAGGGTGACGAACGTGAGCTTCTCGCCGCCGACCATTCCAGTCACCCGCCAGCACCCCTCGGTCGGAAAGGAGATTCCACTCGGCTGGAAGCCTTTCATCCCGTAGCCCGAAGGAATGAACGCAGTTAGCGGCGGAGCGCTTGCATCTAGCCTGTGGCCCGTGATCGCGAGCTTCCCTCGCACCCCCCGGTACCACGGCCATTTCATCCCCACGGAGCCGTCGGCCACGACGTAGCTCGGTTCGGCGATGACGACGTTGTGCGGCCACATGGCGGTCCACATCGCCCCGTTTCCGTGATTCATCCCCGTTGCGTTGTCTGGCGGCGTCCGCTCGTTCGGAAGCGTCAGAGGGCACGTTCCCTTGACCTGCGCCACCGCATCGGCGTTAGGACCTGCGGAGCTCGCCTGCGGCGTTGGGGACTGGACATGTGTCGCGTCGGATCTACCAAACCAGCCACCGAGGATGGCGGATGCCGCGACTAGGAGGAAGACGCGAAAAGCGGGCACACTTGTCTTACGGCCGCCGTGAGGGTTCCGTTCCCGGCGATGGGGTGGGGGCGGCCGCTACCTTCGAGCGCCCGCGCGCGTTCGGGTCCCGCGCCAGGCCTTCTCGCGAAAAAACGCCCTCGTTCAGGGGTACCCTGCAATTCGGGGGATAGGGCATGACGCCTCGTTTTTGCAGACCGCGTCTGCCCGCCGATGCAGGCGGCCTAGCCTCGAAACTCCTGGCCCTCGGCTTCGAGCCGAGCCTTGTCCTCAGGCTGCACGGGGGTATGGAACCGTCCGGGGATGTACCAGCGGAACGCGCGACCGAGGGTGCTTCGCTGACAGATGCACTCAGGCGGGCAACCGCACCTGAGTCCGAGCGGGTTGTGAATCCGCGCAACCAGAGACACGGCGGGAGTCTACGCCCGTTTCGTCAAACCCTCGTAGGGCCCCGTCCTGTTCTGTAGGCAGGATTCAGTTGATGAGGCTTTGCCGCGCCTGGGGCCCCAAAGTCGCCAGATCGGATGACATCACTCGAAAAGAGCTAAAGCCTCCTGGCCCTGCGGTCGAACTAGGGAGTAATCAGAGGGGGAGACAGGTCATCCTCGGGAGAGGCCGCAACTTCCGAGGTGCGAGTACCTTCTCCCCCTCTTTTCTGCTTTTTAGGTTGTGTGGACGCGGTCAGACGAAGCGTCGTTGGAGCACGATCACGTTGGCGACGAAGGCGCGCGTCTCGGCATAGACGCCGTGCGTCCGAACCGACCAGGGACCCTGGTTGTAGGCCGCGAGCGCCCTCCGGGGCCGGAAGTTGAACTCGTGCAGCAGTTGGTGGAGGTAGGCCACGCCCACCCTGACGTTCCCGTCCATAGTCCGTGGCACCCGGCGCCCGATGAGGAACATCTCCACATACGACCAGGTCCCAGGCGTCACCTGCATCACTCCCCAGGCACCGGCGGAGGAGCGAACGTGCGGCTGGAAGCCTGATTCCATCCACGCCAGCGCCTTCACGAGCGACGGCCCGACGCCGTAATGGCGCGCCCAGAAGTCGAGCGAGGCTCGCACGGTCGAGCGCGTACCACCGACTCGAGCCTCAGGCCTATGCGAGACGGCGCGGACGCCGAACGCGCGCAACGTCTTTGGCCCGACGATTCCGTCAACACCGAGATGCCGGGCGCGCTGGTAGCCGCGCACGGCGCGGGCCGTCACACCCGTGTAGCGCCCGTCCACTATGCCCGGGTTGAACCCCTTTGCCCCCAGGAAGAACTCGAGGCAGGCGACGTCCCAGCCGATTGAGCCGCGCAGGAGCGGGTGTCGGCGCCCGAATAAGGGCCGTCCGAGGCGGCCGAGCTTCCCGCGCGTGAGCGGCCCCGCGACGCCGTCGACGACGAGGCCCGCGCTGCGCTGGAAGCGGCGCACGGCCTGCGCCGTGAGAGGCCCGGCGATGCCATCGATCTCACCACGGTAGAAGCCTTTGGTCTTGAGAGCGACCTGGAGGCCGGGAATCTGGGGGTTGGTGATCGCGTGCGCCCGCGCCGGCAGCACCAGGGCTGCGAGGACGGCAAGGCACGCGACGAGTCGCCGCGAGCGCATGGGAGGGCGAATTTCGATGCCCGAACGGAGTCTCCTGCTAGCAGGGTCTGCAGTAAGTCCGCCCGGTCAGTCTCCCCGGCGTGGCCAGAACAGTCATCTGCAGCCTGCTCATGGTCGCCGTCGTTGCGCTCACCTCCTGTGGCGGAGACTCGACCGCCAGCGGAACGGTCGCGGACACCGATATCAGCATCGAGACGACCGACATCGAATCCCTCTCCGTCGGCGCCGAGCAGCAATGCATCGAACGCCTGACGAAAGTCGTGGCATCGACTACATCAAAGAGCACGACGTCAAGGTCGATGACGCGTCCTCGGCCATCTTCGCGATTGAGAACGCGATCTCCGAAGTCTGCGCGGCCATTGACTCCGAGAAGGGAGTCCACGCCGCCGCCCACGACGTCGTTCACATGGTCGAGGACAAGCTCGCGGAAGGCTGAGCCTCGCCTCGCCTGGGCCGAAAGCCCAGGCCCGTATCATCGGTCCCGATGGGCCGGAGCCTTCGAGAGCGCATTCGTAACCCGCTCAACTGGGTCTGTAACTGCGACTCAAGCTGCTGGTGTAACACCACGCGGTGGGGCAGGGCGATCATGTGGTACATCCCCCCGCGCTTCCACCGCTTCCCGCCGAAGTAGCGCCGCGATGCGCTGCGCCTTGTCGAGCCTCTAAGGCTTCGTCCTCCTAGTTCAGAATGACGATCTCGACGCCGCCCGCCCGCCGGTTGCCGAGCGCGCGGTTCACCTCGCTCCGCGTAGCGTTGCGGACCTCGACACGCCCGTTGGCCACGCGGGCGTCGATGCCCTTGCTCCGCAGAAGCTGGGCCACCTGGTCGGCGGGTCCGGCCACGGCCCGGAAAGGCGCGATGCTCGCTTCAGGCGCGCCCTGGTCCAGCTGGGTCGTCCGCTCGGCCGTCCCGCCAGCGGCGCCTGCTCCCTCCTCGTTGCCGTTCGTTTCGAAAACGCCCGAGCTCACGAGCACGACGACCACAGCTGCGACGGCGGCGACCGGCGTCAGGAGAGCGAGGAGCCGCCTCGGCGAGAGGGCCGGGCTGCGACCCGGCGCGCGACGCTGGATGGGCAAGCTCGTTGAGATCGCCTCGCGCCGAGCAGGAGGCAGGTGCAGGAGCTGCGAATCGCGCAGCGCGTCCTTGCCCGCCTGGACGAGTGCGACCTGCTCCGCGCACGTCGCGCAGCCCGCGAGGTGAACCTCGAGCTCCGCGCGGCGGTCCGGGGAGAGCTCCCCCTCGACGTAGTCGAAGAGATCGACGTCCTCTGGATGCGTTCCGGTCACCATTCGTTCGACTATTCGCGCTCCGCCCTGGTTCCCAGCAATTCGGCGAGTCGCTTGCGGCCACGGAAGATTCTCGACTTCACGGTACCCTCGGCGACCCCTGTCAGCTCGGCGATCTCCGCGTAGGAGCAGCCGAGGACGTCATAGAGGACGACGGCGCCGCGGAACTCCTCTTCGAGGGCTGCGAGTGCCTGCTGAAGCGCTCCGGACAACTCATGGGCTACGAACTGGTCGCGGGGGTCGAGGGGCTCGGCCACCTCGTCGAGCGGAGCGGCCGGACGCTTCGTTCGCTGATCGTGGACGGCGTTGAGACAAATACGGTAGAGCCAGGTCGAGAAGCGCGCGCCGTG
>Ga0137367_10000150_pt1 | contig 45046 bp, 29 predicted proteins | sample SagtaG_14_FD_104939 | JGI IMG/M metagenome (GOLD analysis project Ga0137367, IMG submission 104939) | Vadose zone soil microbial communities from Sagehorn Ranch, Mendocino, California, USA - Sage1_L_80_16 metaG | ecosystem: Environmental > Terrestrial > Soil > Vadose zone | place: USA... | reverse complement strand
TCGATCCTTTCGGACATGGAGACCTGTTACAAGGTCTTCCGCGCCGACGTGATCAAAAATCTCCAGATCAAGTCGAACCGCTTCGATTTCGAGCCTGAGATCACCGCTAAAATTCTCAAGCGCAAACATAAGCTCTACGAGATGCCGATCTCGTATTACGGGCGCGATTTTTCGGAGGGCAAGAAGATCACTTGGCGCGACGGATTTGCGGCCATCTGGGCGTTAGTCAAGTACCGCTTCATGGATTGATTGAATGATCATTGGCCCCTCAGAGCATAGTGTGGCCAGTCGAACGGTCAGCGCAGCGGGCTTTCTGGCCCCCATTCCGGCCAACGGCTTTGGGTCGCCTAATTCCTCAGAGCTGTTATAGTCTCACGGGTCTTGACACTTAAGCAAAATGGATGTCATGAAAGGGACGTCATGTTCGGAGCGAGCGCTGCGTGCGCCCCTCTCGCTTCTCTCGGGTCTTGATACTTAAGCAAAAGGGATGTCATGTTCGGCATGCTGTTAAGAGCTTGGCGCTATCGTCATTTCATTTTTTCATCGATCAAAAATGAATTTCTAAGCCGTTTTGCGCGCAGTCGGTTAGGGGGCTTATGGATGGTGATACACCCGCTGGCCCAAGTCGTTATCTTCGCTTTTATTCTTTCTGCCGTACTCTCCGCCAAGCTGCCCGGGATTGCTAACCGATATGCATATGCGCTTTATTTGATGGCGGGCACGCTGGCCTGGTCGTTGTTTTCCGAACTCGTTTCGCGATCGTTGACGGTGTTCGTCGACAACGGCAACTTGCTCAAGAAAATGATGTTCCCGCGCATTTGCCTGCCATTGATTGTCTCCGGATCGGCGCTGGTCAACAATCTCTTGTTGTTTGTCGCCATCCTTGCGGTATTCGCGCTGTTAGGCCATCTGCCCGGCTGGAACGTCCTTTGGCTGCCCGTGCTGATTGTTCTGAACGTTATGTTAGGAGCAGGCCTCGGGCTCGTACTCGGCGTCTTCAATGTCTTCATCCGCGATGTCGGCCAGGTCGTACCCATTGTTCTGCAATTCTGGTTCTGGCTTACCCCGGTCGTTTATGTACCAACCATCATTCCTCAACGTTACAAGGACTGGTTATTCCTCAACCCGATGACTCCATTGGTCAACTCCTACCAAAATATTTTGGTATTCGGTGTCGAGCCAAAATGGCTGCCGTTAACCGGCACGGCTATATTCACGATCGTGTCTTTGATATTCGCCTTGTTCCTCTTCCGTAAAGCCGCCCCCGAGATGGTGGACACTTTATGAGCGAGCCCATCCTGTGCGTAGAGAACCTGGGCAAGGCCTACCGGAATTACGGCGGCGAATGGCGGCGGGTGCTCTCCTGGTTTGGCGCCCCGGTGAAGCCGATCGAGGAGCGCTGGGTGCTCCGTCATGTTAACTTCAGCATTCAGCCGGGCGAGGCGGTCGGCATCGTCGGACAGAATGGCGCAGGCAAGAGCACGTTGCTCAAACTGATTACCGGCGTCCTGCATCCGACCGAAGGATCGATGCGCATCAACGGCCGCATCTCCGCCATTCTCGAACTGGGCATGGGTTTCAATCCTGAGTTTACCGGGCGGCGGAACGCCTACCATTCCGCCGGCCTCATGGGCTTCTCCCAGGAAGAGATCGAAAAGGTCATGCCCGAGATCGAATCTTTCGCGGAGATCGGCGCCTACTTCGACGAGCCGGTGCGCACCTATTCCAGCGGCATGCAGGTTCGCGTGATGTTTGCCGTCGCTACCGCCTGGCGCCCCGAGATCCTCATTGTGGATGAGGCGCTTTCGGTCGGGGACGCCTATTTCCAGCATAAAAGCTTCAACCGCATCCGGGAGTTTCAGGAGATGGGCGCCTCTCTGCTCATCGTTTTTCACGACCGCAGCGCTATCCAGACCCTTTGCGACCGGGCCATCCTGCTGGAAAACGGCATGGTTATCAAAGACAGCAATCCGGAAGAGGTATTTGACTTCTACAACGCCATTATCGCCGAGAAGGGAAGCCACACCGTCAATGTGGTAAGGATGGATAACGGTAAGGCGCAAACCATCTCCGGCACCGGCGAAATCCGAGTCGAGGAGATCGCCCTTTACAATAGCAAAGGCGAAGTGTCCGAATACGTCAATGTGGGAGAGCCCATCGAACTGCGGATCAAGGTCAAGGTCCACCGGCCGGTTGAAACGCTGGTGCTCGGATATGGTATCAAGGACCGGCTGGGACAGGTCATGTACGGCACCAACACCTGGCACACCGGGCAGGTCATCCACAACCCGCGGCCGGGCGACGAGTACCGATTCGTCATCGCCTTTCCGGCCAATTTAGGGATAGGCAGTTATTCGATTCAGACCGCTCTAGTGGATCGCGATACACACCTTACCGCTAACTACGAATGGCGGGACATCGCGCTGGTCTTCAACGTAGTCAATATCGACAAGGCACAGTTCGCGGGTTGTCTTTGGAACGAGCCCCATATCAAGATCGAGAGCTTGACTCAATGAGCTTTATCTCCTATGCGCAGAATTATGAAGACGTGATGCTTTGGCGCGCCCTAAAGCACATTGACCAGGGCTTCTATATCGATGTTGGCGCCAATGACCCCGACATAGACTCGGTGACAAAGGCGTTTTACGAGCGGGGATGGCGCGGTATTAATGTCGAACCGGCGCCCCAGTGGTTCGAACGCCTGGAAAAGGCGCGTCCTCGAGACATCAACCTTCAACTCGCGCTTGGCGCGGAACCGGGCGCCATCACGTTCTACGAGATACCTGACACGGGTCTTTCGACGGCAGAGAAAAAGTTCGCTGAACGGCACGAGGCGGAGCGTGGTTATCAGAGTCGTGAGTTGCGCGTGGAAATGGATACCCTTTCCAACGTATGCGAAAGGTTTCATCTGGAGCCAATACATTTTCTCAAAATTGATGTCGAGGGCGCGGAGAAGGCCGTTCTCCAGGGAGCCGATTTCGGGAAGATACGTCCCTGGATCATACTTGTAGAGGCGACATTACCAAATAGCCAGGAAGAGTCTTACTACGACTGGGAGCCTTTACTGCTAAACGCGGGGTACGAATACGCCTACTTCGATGGGCTGAACAGGTATTACGTCTCAGGTGAACACGAAAATCTGAAGGCCGCTTTTAAGGCGCCGCCCAATGTATTTGATGATTTTGTGATAAGCAAACAGATAGAGTCGGAACGCCGGGCCGAAGCCAGAGCTGAGCAGGCCGAAGAACGGGCGGCGCAGGTCGAAGATGCTTTACGGGCAGTCTATAGAAGTCGTTCGTGGCGCTTTACGTGGCCGCTTCGCTGGCTGGCCAGTAATGTGCGTCTCCGACGTGAGAAGGCGAAATGACTGTTAAAGAATGTCGCACTCCGTCTCCACTTTGTCCATTTTTGATTTAACTATTGGTTTCATTGGGTTTGTTTTGCACCGCCAAAGTCCTCAAGCGCAAACATAAACTCTACGAGGCGCCGATCTCCTATTACGGCCGCGATTTTTCGGAAGGCAAGAATATCACTTGGCGCGACGGCTTTGCGGCGGTCTGGGCCTTGAGCAAGCGCCGCTTCTTGGATTGAATTGATTGGATGATTAACCTTGAGAGTGGCGGATTGACTTGACGGATGCCGCGGTCTTGGGCAGAGTAATCCGCCTGATCGACCCCCACCCCGAATGAGAAATAATCGTGGTAACTACCAATGAAGGAAAGCTTGCTTCAATACCTGGTCTGCCCTTCCTGTGGCGCCGAACTTTCGCTCAATAATACCGAACACGACGGACGGGAGATCGTCTCAGGCGAATTGCGATGCGGCGGCTGTCGATCGACTTTCCAGATTCGCTCCGGCGTTCCGCGGTTCGCCGACCCCGAACGTGATGAAGCGCAGCGCGCCACGGCTAAAAATTTTGGCGCGCAGTGGCTGGTCTTCGATCAAGTTCAGGAGCATCACGAGAAACAGTTCCTGGATTGGATCGCGCCCGTCACGCAGGATTTCGTCCGCGACAAGGTCGTACTCGAAGGCGGATGCGGCAAAGGCCGCCACACGCGACTTGTAGGTCTGTGGGGCGCGCGCGCCATGATCGGAATAGACCTGAGTGTGGCGGTCGAGGCCGCTTATCGCAACACAAAAGATTTGCCGAACGTCCACATCATCCAGGCCGACATCTATCGTTTGCCGCTGAAGCGGCGCTTCGATTACGCATTTTCGGTCGGCGTGCTGCATCACTTGCCCGACCCCCGCGGCGGTTTCGATTCGCTGGTCAAACACGTCAAACCGGGCGGGTCAGTCTCAGCCTGGGTTTATGGGCGCGAGAATAACGGCTGGATCGTGAACGTAATCAATCCGCTGCGCGAACGTTTCACGTCGAAACTGCCGACTCGCCTGCTCTATATCATTTCTTATCTTCCGGCGGTAATATTGTACGCCGCCCTCAAACTGGTTTATGCGCCGCTCGCGCAGACCGGCCTGAAGCGGTTTCTGTTTTACGCAGATTACTTGAGCTACATTGCGCGATTCCCCTTCGTCGAAATTCACAGCATCGTTCACGATCACTTGACAGCGCCTGTGGCGTTTTACATTCGCCGCGAAGAATTTGCCCGGTGGTTCGACGTGGATGAGATCGAACGCGCGGAGATCCACTGGCACAATAGCAATAGTTGGCGCGGACTGGCGCGTCTCAGCGCTTCATCAAGAGGGGCGGAGGCTCGGTATGCGAAGCGAAGCTCCGGATTGGCCAAACAATGACGAAGAATCCTAAACTCTCACTCTTCCTGCCCGTCTACAACGAAGAGGAAAACCTGCCGCGCCTTAACGAGAGGATCTTCCAAACGATGGGGCGTCTCGGTCACAGCTTCGAGGTGATCTATGTCGACGACGGCAGCGCTGATCGCAGCCTCGAATTGCTGAAGGAGTTCGCGGCGAGAGACCGCCGGGTGCGCGTCATCTCGTTCCGCCGCAACTACGGCCAGACGGCGGCGATGGCTGCCGGCATCAATGCGGCGCGCGGCGATGTTCTGATCCCGATGGACGCCGACCTGCAAAACGATCCGGCGGACATCGAGTGCCTGCTGGCGAAACTCGATGAAGGTTACGACGTGGTTTCCGGCTGGCGCAAAGACCGCAAAGACGCGTTCCTGACGCGCAAGCTGCCGTCGAAGTTGGCTAATGGATTGATCTCGAAGATCAGCGGCGTCGAGTTGCACGATTACGGATGCTCACTCAAAGCCTACCGCCGCGAGGTTCTGAAGGACGTGCATCTTTATGGCGAGATGCACCGCTTCATCCCGATCTACGCGAGCTGGGTCGGCGAGCGCGTGACCGAGGTCCCCGTTATGCATTACCCACGAATCGCCGGCAAGTCGAAATACGGGTTGTCGCGAACGATCAAAGTCGTCTTCGATCTGGTGACGATCAAATTCATGGCGAGTTATATGACCAAGCCGTTATACGCCTTCGGCTGGGCGGGCATGCTGGCGTTCGCCATCTCGTTCTTCTCGGCGCTGATTGCGGTCCTGATGAAGTACGCCGGATGGCCGCACAGCGCGACGTTCATCCAAACGCCTCTGCCGGTGCTGGCGATGGTTACGCTCGTGCTCGGCCTCCAACTCTTCTTGATGGGATTGATCGCCGAGATGGTGGTGCGCACTTACCACGAATCGCAGGGCAAGCTGATATACACGATCAAGACTAAGATCAATTTTGAAGACGAAGCAGAGCAACAAAATGTGCGGTATTCTCGGATTCATTAATACTGACCTAACTCGACCGGCTGATCACCAAACTGCGCGCGCCATGGCGGCGGCCATCATGCATCGCGGGCCCGACGATGAAGGATTCTATTTCAAAGAGAACGTCGCGATGGGAATGCGGCGGCTTTCGATCATCGACCTGGCCACGGGCCGTCAGCCGATCAGCAACGAGGACGGCTCGGTCTGGGTGGTCTTCAACGGCGAGATTTACAACTTCCCCGAACTGCGCCGGAGGCTCCTTGCGCGCGGCCACCAATTCAGCACGCATTCAGACACCGAAGTCATAGTCCATCTTTACGAGGATCACGGCGACGACCTCGTCGATCATTTGAACGGCATGTTCGCGTTCGCGCTCTGGGACGAGCGACGCCGGCGCTTGCTCGTCGCCCGCGACCGGATGGGCGAGAAGCCGCTCTACTTCACGCGGACCTCGAACGCGTTCATATTCTCCTCCGAATTGAAGTCGCTGGTCGTACACCCGGAGGTCGGGCGGCGCGTCAATCTGCTCGCCCTGCGGAAGTATCTGCAATACGAGTTCGTACCCTCGCCGCACACGATGATCGAAGGCGTTCACAAGCTGCGCCCGGCTCATCGGCTGATCTTCGAAAAAGGCGAGTGGCGGACCGAACCCTACTGGCGGCTCAGTTATGAGGGCGAGCGATTGAAGGTCGGCGAAGATGAGGCCGCCGAGGAGGTTCACGATCGTTTGCGCGAAGCCGTGCGGATGCGATTGATCTCCGACGTGCCGCTGGGCGTGTTATTGTCGGGTGGAATTGATTCGAGCGCGGTCGCCGCGCTGGCCTGCGAGGCCGCCGAAGGGCGCGTAAAAACCTTCTCGATCGCGTTCGAGGAGAAGTCTTTCGACGAATCTTCTTACGCGCGGCTGGTCGCGAATCATCTCGGAACCGAGCATTACGAGCGGCGATTCACCGAACGTGAGATGCTCGAAATCGTGCCGGAGATACCGCGATTGCTGGACGAACCGCTCGGCGACGGGTCGTTGATTCCGACCTTTCTGCTGTCGCGCTTCACGCGCGAGCGCGTCACCGTGGCGTTGGGCGGCGACGGCGGCGACGAACTCTTCGCGGGCTATCCGACTTACGCGGCGCACCGGGTGGCCGATTACTACCGCGCGCTGCCGCGGCTCTTGCGCGAAGGATTGATCGAACCTGCCGTCGCTCGATTGCCCGTTTCGACCGACAACCTGTCGTTCGATTTCAAAGCGAAGCGCTTTGTGCAGGGGGCGACGCTACCGGCGGGCGAGCGCCACACAGTCTGGATGGGGTCGTACACCGCCGCGCAGCAAAGGTCGCTGCTTGCGCCGGAAGTTCTTGCAGCCTGTCCCGACGAAGAGGTCTTCGACGAGGTCCGAATCTACGACTACGCGAACGGCCACGACGTAGTCGAGCGAATGATGACACTCGATGCGACGCATTACCTATCCGAGTGCGTGCTCTTCAAAGTCGACCGCGCGAGCATGGCCGCGTCGCTCGAAACGCGCGCGCCGTTCCTGGATCATACTCTGATCGAATTCCTAACGAAGCTACCCGTCGGTTTAAAGCTGCGCGGCCAATTCGGAAAATGGACCGGCAAATACATTCTGAAACGCTCGATGCGCGGCCGACTGCCGCAGCAGGTCATCGAACGCCCCAAGAAGGGCTTCGGGATGCCCGTGGCCAAATGGGTAAAAGGCGAGTTGAGGACGTTTGTGCGGGACGCCTTCGCGCCTGAAAGGTTGAAAAAGCGCGGACTCTTCAACGCCGATTACGTCGGACGGTTGCTGGATGAACACGAACGCGGCGTGGCCGATCACCGCAAGCTGATCTGGACGCTGCTGATGTTCGAGATGTGGCCGTTGGCCGGGAATTAGAGTTCATCTTGAGCTGCAAATTTTTCTCAACGCAAAGAGGCAATGCATTTTATAAGATGCGACATCATCCTATCCTGAAATCCGCCTATCAATATATCCTACGACATCATAAAAGCCTGACAGTGATTTTTATATTTGCCGGTTTTTTTATTGTGTTCTTTCACAAAGGAATATTTACCAGGACATTTTATACGACGGGCGATCAATTCATAGAATTTCACCCCTTACGCCGAGTGGCCTGGGATATGATCCGGCAAGGTTCGTTGCCTCTATGGACTCCGTATATATTCTCCGGTTATCCACTATTCGCCGAATCACATATGGGGCTCGCGTATCCTCTAAATTGGGGGTATCTGTTCCTGCCGAGCCAGTTGGTCGAGCAGATAAACGTTTTAGCCCCCTTCCTACTGGCGCCCATCTTCACCTACCTTTACGTCCGTGCGTTGGGCAAATCGCGACCTGCGGGGATGCTGGCGGGGCTGTGTTTCGGCTACGGCGGGTTTATGGCGAGCCGGATGGCGAACGGGTTGATGCCGAACGCCGTGATGTGGCTGCCGTTGGTCCTCATCCCAGTACTGAAAGTGTCCGGCAGTCGTTTTATTACTTGCCTTCTGGGAGCCTTCGCGGCGTACCTGATGTCGGTGCTCAACGGGACGGGGCAGGGGTTCTTGTGGGTCGGGATAACGGCTTTGGCCTACGGCTTCTATCTGAGCGCGGTCGATACACTGTCGGTTTACCGGTCGTCCGACGACCGACGACTGGCGGGCCTGTTGAGGTGCTGGAAGCCCTTGGCGGTCGCGGGAGGGGCAGTAATCCTTGCGGCCGGGTTGGCCTCGTTTCAGCTTTTCGAGTCGTGGTCGGCCAAGACGCTCAGCATCCGTAACGTTCTCGATGCCGAGCGATTCAATGATCTGACGTACTCACCGACGCATGCCCTGAGGGCGTTTCTGGCGCCGATATACAGGCGCATTGAATCAACTCCCTTCGTTGCGCCGGGAGCCGCCGTATTGGCGCTGTTAGGCGCCATCGCCGCCTTGAGAAAGCGGATGAGGGATCGGCATTTACTCTTTTGGTTAATTGTGGCGATAGCGTCGGGACTGTTGATGCTGGGATCATACACCCCTTTGTACGGATTGCTATATTACATCCCAATCGTCAATTCTTTTCGCGGGCCGTCTCGACACAGTTTCGAATGGACCTTCGCCCTTTCCGTTCTCGCGGCTTACGGTTGGGACGCAGTCACATCATATGTGAGGCCGAAACGGGAAGACGTTCGACTCAACGCGGCGCTGATAACTAGCATCGCTACCCTCATCATTACGATAATAGTAGGTTGTTTGTGGGTGAATGGCACTCCCATCCGGAATTTTCGTATGGACGGAGACATCACAATTCCGGAGAGTCGCTACTTTATTTGGAAGGCGGCGTTCACATCTTTGGTATTGATAGGCTTATGGTTTTCCCTGCGAGTCGCCCCGCCTAGACTTCGGACAGTCGGATTATGCGCGTGGATAGCTGTCGCGTGTTTTTTCGAACCGTACATCGATCAGGCTCGGTGGTGGGGGAAATACACGCTGACGGCCGAGAGGATGACCAGGATTTCGCCGACCCAGAGGTGGCTGCGACAGTATACCCCTGAAGAAAATCGAGTTTATACACGCGTCAAATTGTTGGATGTGGAGTTTAATCCCGAACCGCTCGACATCGACTCTCCCAATCACACGGTATTGGCCGGATTGCACAATGTCGCGGGATATGAACCGTTGATACTGCAGCGTTACAGCCGCGCCCTGGGCGATGTCGGCATGGATGGAGTCAGCAAGCGAGGGACTTTTGCGACGAATGACGCGCCTCTGGACGGGAAATCTCATGTGTTGGACCTGCTCAATACGCGTTTTCTGGTCACATACTCGACTCTCTCTATCGAGCGCGAACGACTAGATGAAAGAAACGGGATCGGGTTCAGCTACCAGGACCTTCCAGCCGATTTGTTGAAAGAGGGAGAGTTGAATTTTGATGACATTACTTTCGAAGGTGACAAGCTCGCCTTGGTGACCGCGTTGGCAGACTCGGCTGAGATCGAGAACAGAACCGCCGTCGCCCGCGCCGAGATTCATACGGCGGACGGGCAAATAATTACCAGAGATATCTTCGCCGGGATCGACACGTCAGAGTGGGCGTATGAGCGAGATGACGTGCGCCCGGTAATACGCCACTCGCGCGCCCCCATATTCGACAGTTCTCCGAATAATTCAGGGAAATTTTTCCTTGCCCACCGCTATGTGGCAGCCATATCGCTGGGCGGGAAGTATGTCATAAATCGGGTCTCGATCAAAAAAATCCCGAACACGGCCCCGCTGAATATTTGGAAGGCCAGCCTGCACAACTCAGACACAAAGAAATCCGTTGCTCTAAACATGGCGGATCAGGCGGAAAAAATAAACAAAATGAACAAAATGAACGAGCTGCTGCCCCCCGATAGATGGAAGGAAGCGCATCGCACGAGCGACACGATCGTATTTCGCAACGAGAGGGCCTTGCCCCGGGCTTGGCTGGTAGGAGACGTCAGATCCGTCGGCGCTGAAGAGGCCTTAAAAACAATAACCGGCGAGGGCGCCGGCGACTTCGATCCGCGCCGAACGGCGTTGGTAGAAACCGACGGGAAATCATCTCAACTCTTGTCCCAATTATCTGGCGGGCAAGTTTCGCCCGACGCTGTCGCCAGGATATCCTCCTATGAGCCGAGTCGCTTGAAAATAGACACCGAGGCCGAACACCCTTCATTTTTGGTCGTGAGCGAGATTCAATATCCGGGATGGACAGCGCAAATAGATCGAGTGGACACTCCCATATATCAAACCGATTATCTTTTGAGGGGGGTGGCGTTGCCGGCGGGGAAGCACACGGTCGTGATGGAATATACGGCGCCGGCGTTCCGGAAGGGGGTATACGTTTCGGGATTCACACTTGTCGTTGTCGCCGCCCTCGCGGTTTACGGCTGTGTCGCCGCAAAGTCGCGGACCCCGTCAAAAGAGTCCGTTATCGCGTCTGAAACGGCTTAAGCCAATTCAGCGCCCATTAGCCTTGCCGTTACGAGCCATCTAACGCCCTGGCCCGCTATTTCTTCCGCCATTGGCAAACCACAAAGCACGAAAGCAATCTGCCCTGAAACGGGCTTATAATCGACTCAAGATGCAGGAGCGGCGGAGTGTAGAAGGGTTTCAGCTTCAGCGGAATGCGGAATACCATAGAATTCAGAACCAGCAGATAGGCGGCGTTGCCAAGATATCGCTCTCGATTGAATATAAATCGCGAGGCGAACCTGCGCTTCATCTCACTCAGATCGATGGCCTCCTCGTTATCGGCGAAGAGGGGGTCCCTCTTGTACCACCACCGGCGGATTAGATCGGGAAATGAGTCTTTATGCGGTTCGGCAAAGCACAGGTATCCGCCCGGCTTGAGGATGCGGTGGATTTCTTCGATCGCGTCGTTGACGTTTGGGTGCAGATGATGCAATCCGCCGACAATCGCGACGAGGTCAAAAGAATCGCTGTCCAACCCGGAATCTAGTATCGAGGCGCAGACACCCTGGCTCTCGGGCCATCGTTTGTTGAATGATTTAATGGTTTCGTCCGAAATATCCAGCCCGATAACCCGCGCCCCTTGCGAAATGAGATATTGCGTCGTATGCCCGCTTCCACACATCGCTTCGATCACTTGCAGGCCGGAAAGATCCACTCCCTTAAACATTGGTTGGTGAAAAAACCTATCGCGGTAGCGCTGGCTACACGCGTCACCGTAATGGGCTTCATATTCGATAGCAATTCTGTCGTAATGCAACCGCTGAATCCGCTCCGCATCCACCTGGAAAATCTCCTCCTAATTGTGAGGTTGGGAAGATCGCCCCACTGCGCCATCTTCGCCATTGTTAGTCCTGCATTCCTCATTCTGTTCAATGCCGCGAGAAGAAGCAAGACGCCGGATCGCGGTTCTTGCCTGCTTGAAAGTCATAAGCTATGCTCAGCAACCCCGAATCGATCCTAACCCCGGGTAAATTTCCATAGGAAAAGCTGCGCGAAATGCAAAATCCTCCACTTCTATCCATCTTGATGCTCGCTTACGAGGATCTCGGCGCATGGAAGATTCGCGTTCTCGACGCGACCAATCATCCCCGCCCCCAAGTGGAAACGGCGCCCGTCGGCTATGTCCATTGCGCTGATGGGATGAAACCGGGCATCGGGCTGTCGGCGCTCGCCGAACGTGTTGGTGAAGGTTCCTGGACGCTCCCTTTGGAGATCGCCTAGATACCGCCCGAACATGGCCCGACCAGTTTCGGCGCCGAACAGATCAAAGCCTTTGTCAAGGCGCACGACCTCAAAGAACCAACAGTAATAAGATGTAATGGGAAGTATAATGCAGGCATTAAAAGACCCCACATCGGAAGCCTACCGGGAAGTCCGGCGTCGGCATTGGGATGCCGTAGCCAAGGAAGGACGGCCTGAAACCGGTATGCGCGGCTGCTATCACCGCCGCCTGGCAAAGGTGTACGACTTTTTAATCGGACCCGGCGCCAGGGTGTTGGAAATAGGCTGCGCTGAAGGCAATCTCCTGGCCGCGCTCAACCCCTCCTTCGGAGTAGGGGTGGACTTTTCCCCAGCCATGCTCTCCCTTGCCAAGTCGCGTCACCCGGAACTCCATTTTGTCGAGGCTGACGCCCACTGCCTTATCCCGGACCTTGCCCCGGAATTATTTGATAAGACTTTTGACGCCATTATTCTGTCCGATCTGGCCAACGACGTCTGGGATGTCCTGGAGCTCTTCCGCCGCCTGAAGGCCATTTGCGGTCCGTCCACCCGCCTGATCTGCAATTTTCACAGCCATCTCTGGGAGCATCCCTTCCGGTTGCTGCAAAAAAGCGGCGCCGTGACACCGAGGCTCCAGCAAAACTGGCTGACCCCGGATGATCTGGCAGGGCTCTTTGCCTTGGCCGGCTTCGAGGTCGTACGCGCTTTTGACGAATTCCTCTGGCCTTTTGCCACTCCGGTCCTGGAGCCCTTGTGCAATCGCTGGCTGGCTAAAATATGGCCATTCAAAATGCTTGACCTGACGCATTTTATGGTCTGCCGACCGCTGGCCGCCTCAGCCAAAGAACTCACCGTGTCCGTGGTCATACCGGCCCGCAATGAAGCCGGCAATATTGAAGCGGCCCTGCAAAGAACTCCCGAAATGGGCGCGGGCACGGAGATTGTTTTTGTGGAAGGCAATTCCACAGACAACACCTGGCAGACCATCCAGGATATGGCCCAAAAATACAGCCATCGCAAGATTAAGACCCTGCGTCAGCAGGGCAGAGGCAAGGGCGACGCCGTGCGCGCCGGATTTGATGCGGCCTCCGGCGATATTCTGATGATTCTGGATGCGGACCTAACCATGCCGCCGGAAACCCTGCCCCAATTTTACGAGGCCATTGCCGACGGCAAAGCGGAATTCGTTAACGGCGTCCGTCTGGTCTATCCTCAGGAGAAAGAAGCCATGCGCTTTTTCAACCTGCTGGGCAACAAGTTCTTCAGCCTGGCCTTCTCCTGGCTGCTCAGCCAGAAAATAAAAGACACCCTGTGCGGCACGAAAGTGATAAGCCGGGAAAATTATCGCAAGCTGGCGGCTAACCGGAAGTATTTTGGCGAGTTTGATCCCTTCGGCGACTTTGACCTTCTCTTTGGCGCGGCCAAGCTTAACCTGAAAATAATGGATTTACCCGTCCGCTACCGGGAGCGGACTTACGGAGAAACAAACATCTCGCGCTGGAGAGATGGCTGGATTCTGTTGAAAATGGCCTCGTTCGCCGCCGGCCGAATTAAATTCGCGCCTTAAGATATAAGAAAAGGCGCGTCATGAGCAGCGGTTCACGCCATGTTCTTTCCCTGCAGGCGTTTAATATCATAGCATATGAGGAAAAAATTTTAAGGAGTATTTTTAGTATGAGTAAACGAGGCGGCAATACAGAAGCGGAACTCGAACACGGCAAACTGTTGCTCGCTGGAGGAGCGTCCGAAATATGGGGCTGGGGAACTCCAGCCGGTAAGGAGCGCGTACGCCGTCGCGTAGCCTGGTTGCGTCAGGCATGTAGATTACAGCCCAGGGTTAAAGCCCTGGAGTGCGGCTGCGGCATAGGTCTTTTTTCGCGCGAACTGGCTGAAAGCGGCGCGGAGATTACAGCAGTGGATATTTCACCGGATTTATTAAAGCGGGCCAGGCAAGAATGTACGAGTCCCAACCTTGCGTTTGTGCTAGATAATCTTGAAAATCCGTCCGCATTGGAGGATAACTATTTTGACGCCCTATGCGGCGTCTCTATCTTACATCATCTAAACCTGCCCCAAGCCTTGGCGGCTTTACGAACAAAATGCAAACCGGGCGCAAAGTTCGCTTTTTCTGAACCGAATATACTGAACCCTATCAATAAGTACTACATGTTTGTTCCTGATCCGGAAAAACGAAAGGCCAGGGGCATAAGTCCCAGTGAAATGGCTTTCCGTCCCAAAGAACTACGCTCAATATTCACAGACGCGGGCTATATTGTGGAAAGATTGTCTATGAGAGATTTTTTGCATCCATCTATTCCAAGGTTATTCATACCGATTTTCGACTTTGCCGGACGTGTGGCTGAGGTTACGCCTCTGCTTAAACTCTGGAGCGGTTCTATTTGGATCCAAGGGAGAGTATCGTAAAGCGCCATATGCTCGGCAGAATACTGGCCCCTCTTCTGACCAAAACCCTTTTCTGGGTTGACCCGCGCGCCACGGATATGCGTCTATGAAAAAAACCTGCCTGCAAATGCTCCCCAAATCCGCCGATTATGCGGCGGCAAACGACAGTGATCCCCTACGTTTCTATTATTGGCCTGTACTGGGAAAACTCTATCGGCGTCGGGTGGAGCTGTGTCTTGAACTCCTCCCCGGCGGCGATCGCGTGCTGGAAGTCGGCTTTGGCTCAGGGGTAAGCTTTTTGAATCTCTCCGGGCTCTACCGGGAAATATACGGACTTGATCTGGAAGCTGACTGCCAAGGGGTATCCGCCTGTTTTGCCGCCAGAGGCGTTACGGCGCAACTTATCAACGGCTCTGTCCTTGAGATGCCCTATCCGGATAATTTTTTTGACTCAGTTCTCCTTATAAGCATCCTGGAACACCTTAGGCCGGAGGCGCTGAACAAGGCCTGCCAGGAGTTGCGGCGGGTGCTGAAACCCGGCGGGCATATGGTCTATGGCGCCCCTGTGGAGCGGCCTCTCATGGCGGCCGCTTTCCGGCTTCTGGGATATGATATCCGCGAACACCACTTCTCCACCGAAAAGGAAATCGCCGCCGCCGCCGCTTCCGTACTCTCCCCGGCCGCCACAACGGTTCTGCGCGGGCCTGGCGGTTTGGCCGGCCCGGTGTATGAAGCAAGAAGTTTTATAAATGACGGCCATGACAACTAAAATAGCGCAACACCACAGCTTCGCCGTACTTGGACTTGTCTGCGCCGCTCTTGCCCTGGCCTGCCTGGCTTTTATAAGCTTTCCGCCCACATTTGACATACCTATAACGAAGGCGAATCCGAATTCAGGCCATCTCTGGATTACCAATATTCCTCAAAAAATTCCCCGTACGCTGCGCCACCTGTACAGAATGTCTAATGGGGATATAGATGGAGACAGAAGCGCCAGGCTTACGGAGAACGGGCGCCCTCTGGGGCCGGGCGGCGCCCTGCATGAGGACATCCGCCAAATGGGACAAGGCCGATATTCCCACTTGGGAGGGGCGCTGTATTTTTCCACTTCCGATAACAGCGATCCCACTGCCAATGACCGTGCGTATGTTGTGACAATAACAGCGAAACCCAGGATATTTATTTATCAGGCAGGCGCCGTGTTTACCGGATTGGCTTCATTGTTGTTTATTTTATGGGTAAAGAAGCTGACCTTTTCTGAATTTTTTCGCGAAACGATCGCAGGACTTCAAAGAACGATCGCAGGACTTCAAAGAACGATCGCAGGACTTCAAAGAACGACCGCAGGACTTCAAAGAACGACCGCAGGACTTCAAAGAACGACCGCAGGACTCGCAGGACTTCAAAGAACGATCGCAGGACTTCAAAGACGGAAGCGGGCCTGGCATGAGGCATTACAGCGCGACCGTGCGAACTTTGCCTTTGAAACATTTGCCTGGAAACATTTCCTCTATGGACTGGGGATGTTTCTGCTGGCTTTTATTCTTTTGTCCGCCCTCTGGCCGCCTTTTTTTGAAGCAACTTTTGAAGCTGACACCGACATTCAGAGAGTGCGAATATTTCAGGACATATTTTCCGGAAAAACCTCTATCGGCGATATCCAGCCGCCTCCTAATCACGTATACTTTGAGGGCCACTATATTATTTATGCTTTTACCTCCTTTGTGATAAAACCTGGCGCGGCGCTTTTATCCCGATTGGATTTCTCCCCTGTTGCCGCGGGGAATGTCGACGAATTGATAATCTTTACAATCTATTTCGTAAACACAGGCCTGCTTGCCCTGGCCAGCGCGTTTCTCTTCCATTTCGTATTGAGAGTAACGAAAAGCATTGTTCCGGCCATGCTTTTCACCCTGGTTTTTATTTGCTCCTATCAAACCATTACGGCCTTCAATTTGATCCGGTCCGACGCCTTCATAACCTCCTGCCTGCTTATCCTCTTGTGTTTTTCCGTATCCTTTGCGCTCGGTCGGTTGCACAAACATTCCTACCTTGTTGCCGGGATATTTTCAGCTATGCTTGTCTGCACCAAGGTAACAGCCTTCCAATTTCTGCTGATTCCACTACTTGCTTTTTTTATACAAAGAAAAAATGCCGTTTTCCGAAATGAAATGTATAAATATGCTCTTGTCCTGTGCATAGGAACCTTCTTGTTACAGTGCAGGTATATTCTTTATCCTGGATACATCTTGATCAATGCCCCCGCAATACTTAAGAAGATGCGGGAGTGGAACGCAATGATAAGTAAAACGCCTTTATTTTACTATAATATCAATATCTATCGGAGTGAACCTTTTTTCCTGGCGCTCAGCCTCATAGGAATAGCGGTAAATATATTCGGCATCCGGAAAAACAAACCATCTCACATACTCCTGGCGTCTTTTTTCTTCTTTTCACTGCTGGGACTCGTTACTCCAAAGCTGCCCCGCTGGGGCTACCATATTTTCCTTTTGGCGCTTTTTTTGCTCATCACCGCTCATCAGTATATGGCAGAAAAATTCCGGCTCACGCGCTGGAGGCGGCTGTATTCGCTTAGCGTTTTACTGCTTGCCGCCGGACTTTTGTTTGACGGAGGCAAAAATTTTCTATCCACGAAAAGAGATCTGGCCAAACGCTATAATAACGAACTCACGGTTCAAATAGCGGCAGCCTCCTGGCTGCGCAATAATATTCCCGCGAAGGAAAAAATTTGTATTCTTACGGATTCTAACTGGCAAATGCCTCCAGGTGATTTCAATTATGTGAATGAAGGATTCTTTATTGAATATACCAATCCTGAAGCTGTAGCAAATTACCGCTTGCCGGACGTGTCGGGATTGCCGGCATCTTGCCCAACATTTATCCTTGGAAACGCTCATCGTGACCTATTTGGCGCTATGATGGCTTCACGCAACCCTCATTTGGAATGGTACGGCTATTTCGCCATGCTGGAAAAAAGGTTCCCCCCTGTGGTGTTTGAAAGCGAAGACAAAAAGAACTGGCTGAAAATCTTTAGATTTAATAGTAACAATACACGCTGACGGAATCTTACCCCCTCCCTTTGGGGTGGGCCTTGTCGTAAACCTCGGTAAGTTTAGCCAGGTTCAGATGGGTGTAACGTTCAGTCGTGCTGAGACGCGCGTGGCCTAAAAGCTCCTGGACACTGCGCATATCCGCGCCGACTTCCAGGAGGTGTGTGGCAAATTAATGGCGCAGGGAGTGGGGAGGAAACGACCTGGGGAAGTCCAGCCAGGCGACAGAGATTTTCTATTATCCGCGCCGCCTGGCGGCGGTTCAGGCGGCCGCCGCGGCAGGCTCCGTACTCTCCCCGGTTGCCCAAAGGTTCTGCGCGGGCTTGGCGGCTTGGCCGGCCCGGTGTATGAAGCAAGAAGTTTTATAAATGACGGCCATGACAACTAGGATAGCCCGACACCACCTCTTTGCCGTACTTGGACTTGCCTGCGCCGCTCTTGCCCTGGCCTGCCTGGTTGCTATCAGCTTACCGCCCGCATTTGAGACAACCATCACAAAGGCCACGCCTGAATCAGGCTATGCATGGGTTGCGAGTTTGCCGAAAACATTTCCCGGTAAACTCCGCCCCCTGTACAGAATCTCTAATGGGAATATAGATGGAGACAGAAGCACCAAGCTTACGGAGAACGGGCGCCCTCTGGGGCCGGGCGGCACCCTGCATGATGACATCCGCCAAATGGGACAAGGCCGATATTCCCACTGGGGTAACTCGCTTTACTTTGCCGCTTCGGACAACAGCAACCCCAATACGAATGGCCGGAAATACATTTTAAGGACAACAACTTCGGCAAGAGGTTATTTATATGGCATAACCAGTATTACAGCCGGGTTGGGTCTGCTGTTTTTTTGCCTGTGTAAAGGAAAATTGGCATTCACGGAGCTATGGCTGATAGGCAAGGCCTTACCGGCGGAACTATGGAGCTCCGCAAAAAAACGGCGCCTGGCGTTGCAAGAAAAACAAAACCGGTTTTGGAGAGCTTATACCAAACGCTTCTTCCTCCCCCCGGGCCTAAAATTTTATGCGCGCCGCTTTTGCGAGATCTGGCGGAAGAGCGGCTGGGCAAGTCGGCTGGCTTTGTGTGTGTCCCTGGCCATTCTTCCTCTCCCCCTGCTTTTGATCTCATGTATCTCCCTGGCCTACCTTCTGTCCATCCTTATTTCCCTGGGTCTTGGGCATGCCCTGCCGGCCGCCAGCCTGCCGCGCTTTTTCCCTAGGCTTGAAGGCTACCTGCATGCGGTTTTTTTTCGCAATCTTTTCCTGGGCTGGGCTGTAATCGGGGCTCTCTGGAGTTGGCTGACAGCCCCGCGCGCCATTCATGCACAGGCGCTAGCCAGACCTGTCAAGGCCTTCACCGCGCGTCTGGCCCGCTCAGGCGGGTTATTCTGCATTACCGCCGCAATCTTTCTGATCCTCAGTTCCTACTGGCTGGGATATGATTCCGGAGCTTTCAGCATCGCCGGCATGGCGCCTTATTCCGATGGCGCTGGATATTGGTCCGAGGCGGAACAAGTCCTGCGTGGCAACCTGTGGACCTCAATCAGCATACAGCGGCCTTTAGCGGCGGCGTTGCGCCTTGTTCTACTCTATTTTGGCCGGAACTATACAGGCATGCTCCTGGTCCAGGCCGGAGCGCTCAGCCTGGCCATGTGCCTGGCCGTTCTGGCTGTAGGCCGTTGGCGCGGCGTCTGGGCCGGGGCGGCCTTTGCCGGACTCGCTTTTACCACTCTAAAAACTTGGATAGGCTCCTCCTCCACGGAAGCGCTCGGGCTGATTCTCTGCCTGTTGAGCCTGCCTATCCTCATAACCGGACTGCGTCGCCGCTCTCTGCCCTGGCTTTTAGTCGGGCTGGCCGGGCTGTGGTTCACGCTTCTCTCCAGAATGGGGGCGATGTTTCTTGTCCCGGCCCTTGGCATATGGTTGCTCTGGGCATTCAGAAAACAACAGGGCGCCTGGAAAAAAATCCTCCTGGCCGGCGCGATTATAGCCGCTTCCGGCCTTGCCTATTCCTATGCTTACAGAACTATGTACAGCGAGGACAATATTTCTCTGGGCGGCAATTTTGCTTATAGTCTCTGCGGCATGACTTTGGGGGGAAACTGGGGTACTCCGTATGCCCATTATCCTGAACTGAAGCAAATGGGGGGGCACGTGGAGCAACAAACCTTTTTATACCGCAAGGCCTGGGAAAATCTACGGCAGGACCCAAAGCCGTTTTTGCGCGTAATAAAGCAAAATATCACGTCATTCATGACGTTCAGATCGCAGGATGACGGCCTGGGCCGCCTTATCTGGTCGGGCTATGAGGTTCATCCGTCGGGAAAAGCCGGATATATTCTTCCCTATGGAATATTATGCCTCGTTATCCCCGGAGCCCTGCTCATTATCGTCGGTCGCCGTCTGCCGGGAGAATTGAGCCTGTATATGGCAATATTTCTCGGCATATGGTCTTCCTCCGCCATTGTCCTGCGGGATGACGGTATCCGGGTATTATCCAGCGCTGCCCCCCTGCTCTGGCTTATAGGAGCGTCCTTTTTTGTCGTGCCGGAAGGAATACTCGCCTTTAAAGGCACCGGACAGGCCTTGCCACGACAAACTCCGGCCAAAGTCTGCGCCGTTTTGCTTGCCGCATTCCTTGCAATCGCCTTTATACTGCCGGCTTGCATCGGCGAAGGGAAAACGCGGCAGGCTTCGCAAGACGCCCTGACAGGAGGGGCCTCCATAGCCGGACTATTAGTCGTGCCCAACGGCGCTCCTCTGCCTCTGGATGTGCCGGCCCTGTCGGAAGAACGTTTTAAAATGCTTTTTACGGATAAGATGCCTTCCTTAGGATATGATATAGGACCAAAAGCCGCATGGCCGAAACCACCGTTTGTCCTTGGCAGTATGCCGAATATTTTTATCATCGGCCCGCCGGAACTCCTGCAAAAACCGGAAGTGGATTTCTGGCTGGTGGAACGCAGGCTTTTTGAACAGAATGTTTGGATGACGATAATCGAGATAACAAAGGCCGAACCCCTGCCCCCGCCAGATATAAAAGCTGGAGAGGCGTCTTCGCGTTAAAAATTTAAACGAATACTGCGTGGCCCCAATGATCCTCTACAATGCAATTAGCGTGTCCCCCTTCGGCAAAAGTGCTTGACAATGGCATAGTGACATAAACGCGCAGCTATGATAATGAGTTGGCCAAGCGTTCGTGCCCCGAAAAGGAAAAGAGGTACGGAAGAGATGGCCGAGTCGGGCAAAATACCGCAGATCGATCCTGCTGAGATAGAAATACTGATCGAGAAAATCGAGTCGATCTTCCTATTGCCAGTCAATTTGTATGGCCTGCGCGACCAATTTGACCTGCAAAGCTCGCACGTTATTCCCGCTCTCATACGTAAATGCATCGAAGCCGTGCGCCAGAGAGAGGATCACGTCGTTTGCTGGGGAACCGGCGCCGCCACGAGAGAGTTCCTGCTCGCGGACGATTGCGCGCGGGGCATTGTGCTGGCCGCCGAAAAATACGATAAATCGGACCCGGTCAACCTCGGGGCGGGTTTTGAAATATCGATTAAGCTCGACTTTGTCCATCTTGTGACGCCGGCGCTTGCGCCGGCGTCACAAGATGGACAAAGTCGGGACCATTGCCGAAGGTTTACCATGCTGTCGCGAATCTCCCGCACCGCCGCGTGGACGTCCGCAGGCGCTGGGGGCCTCCTCGACGTACGTGGTCACGGCGCCGAGCAAATGTACAGCGCCGAAGGGCGTGATGGTGAAGGCGCCGATTGTCAGCCGGTTGTACGCGCACGTCGCGAGGATGACGATTGCAAGGGGCAGCGCAAAGGCCAGCACAAGGCGTCGCGGTCGCCATTGAAGGGGAAGCCACCCAAGTACGAGACTATAGATAACTAGTTCAGCCTGAACTCTCAATCTATTTCATTCCATCCCGTAATCAGCCCACATCTCCATGACTCCACTTTGTCCATTTCGTAATGACGGCGCTTGCGCCGTCATTACGAAATGGACAAAGTGGAGTTGAATATGCCAAGTCAGCTTTTCAAACCGACTCCACATACTTTCCTGAGTGTTGAAAATAAAGCTCAATCCTGTGGTTAACCGTTAGCTAAACGCGCATTTAAGCAATTGAATTGTCAGTAGTTAGATCATCCGACACGCTGTTAACAGTTAATCTCGACTTTGTCCATTTGAATGCCGGCGCAACGCGCCGGCATTCAAATGAGGCAATGAGGAAGGGAATGCTCAAGCGACTGCGCGCTGAGTTTCTCACCGCCTTCGGACACGACCCGGCCGAACTGCGCCGCCCGGAGCGGATCAAACGAGAGGCGTTCGACGCCATGAGCAATTCGGAGAAGGACAAGCTGATCAGAGAGGGCGCCCAGATCACCGACTAAGACTTGCTTCGCGAAGAAAGTGGGGACGCTTCGAGGGCGGCGGGCGCGTTGATGTGAGCCGTTCGACTTGCTTGTAATCTTTCCTTCTTTGTTGATGTGGGTGAGGTAAAAGCCTGCCGGGGATTTGATCCCGGCGGCTTTTTGTTTTTTCCATCTCAATTTCTTCGGCCAGCCAAGTTGCCGAGCGTCCATCGGTAGCGCCCCCGCGAAATATTCTTTCAACTTTTGCATTAGTCATCGAAGAGGCCCCCTTGCCGACTTCAACCCCAAAGGAGATTCAACAAGAATATGCGATATGTTTTTAGCTTGCTCTTAGTCTTAGCCACCTACTCGCCCTCGAACGCCCAAACTGACGACATCGTCGGCGACTGGCACGTCAACGCCAATAGTTTCAGGATGACGATTTCGCTGACGCGGCAGGGCGAGGGATATACGGCATATCTGATCAACAGCTATGGCGGCAATGAGACGTTGGATCAGGTGACGGCGGAAAACAATGCCGTCGAATTCCGCCGGCCGCTCAATGGCTTTACCCAGTGGTATAGAGTGGCTATTGAAGACGGCGTTATGGTTGGCCGTTTCTCCTATATCCCCGGCGGTGGGCTATCTAAGCCGACTGACCCGCTCGCCTATAAGTACCAGATCACAGGCTGGAAGGATGATTATTTCCCGATCACGCCAGTCGTCTTTGACATCAGCGCGATTGGGTATCGAGGGCGGTTGAGAATAGACAGGCAGGGCGGGGAATTCGTCGGCCGGCTGAAGTTCTACGCGATTGGAAATACGCTGTCTGAAAAACTCGAAGAAGATATTACCGTCAACCACTGGGATGGCGAGCATTTAGAGTTTACGCGACCGAGTTGCAGCCAGGTATATACTGGAGAGGTCGAGGGCGCCACTATTTCGGGCACGTTTACCCACCAGGGCGGCGTCTATCAGTGGTCCGGCCATCGCGCCGAAGTGCTGACATATGGACTGGCGCCGAAAACGACGGAGGAACGCGACGCATGGCAGGAAAGAACCAGACGGACGCTGCGTCGTTTGATGATGGCGGGAGATCCGCAACCGGCGTCCGTTAATGTTGAAATTCTCTGTGAAAACTTGCCGCCGATCGAGAGCAAGCCATACGAGCTTAGAGATGATGATCCGGCAAAACACCCTCAGATTTACACGCTGACAGAGTTACGTCTTACTTACACAATCCCCGGTCAGTTTGGACTCTCGGCGCGAACCGTTCACGCTTATCTTGCCAAGCCGACCATGCCACCACCGGCGGGCCTTTCCCGCTACCCTCTCGTCGTCGCCGTCAACGGGCATCTGGGAAGCGCTTACAAGGTGATGGACGGCGGCGGGCTGTTTTGGTACGGCGACGCGTGGGCGCGACAGGGTTATATGGTTCTCGCGGTTGATATTGGGCATCGGCCGATCGTTGATGTTCTCCAGTTTGGCTCCGTCGCCGATCTCTCAACCTATCTCGGCTACGCGTACCCTATGGACCCCGGCGACGACCCGGCGCACGGCAACGGACTGCATTCGAGCATAAAGCCAGTTAAGCCAGAAGGTTACAGCGACGCCGATTGGGCTTATTACACGGATTGGGAAGAAGACGGTGAGCGGGTATGGGACGTGATGCGTGCGATCGATTACGCGGTAAGCCGGTCGGACGTGGATCCAGAGCGGATCGCGGTCACCGGCCTCTCGCTCGGCGGGGAAGTGGCCTCCTACGTCGGGGCGCTAGACATACGCGTCAAGGCGGTTATACCGGCTGGCTACTCTCCAGACCTCAACGTGGTTCTCTACAAAGCCGCCGGTCATTGCTGGCATTGGTCGTTTGCGGACTTTCGGGAATATTTAGATCACTCCGACGTCCTTGCGTTGATCGCGCCGCGTCCGCTGATCGTCGAGTCGGGCATGACGGACAATGCCTATTCCGTGTTTCCGTCGCCGTTCGCCGCCGATAAGCAGGTGATGAGAAGGGCAAGAGTTGCGGGTGGGACACTGTTTCACTATCTACACCCGATCGGCCATGAATATCGCGCGGGCGTGGTGAGGTATGCGGTGGTAACTGAGCCTGTTTCCCCCGGCGATCTCACCTGGCAGACGAATGCCGACACGGCGACGGATGGGCGGACGCTGTTTGATTACGTCAGGGCGTTTCTGAACTTCTAGTTGTCGATTCACGATAGCAGCGTTATTATCACCAAGCGAATTTACACTGTCAGTCAACCTCAAGAAGAATACTATGAAACTATTTGCTCCCATCGGAGCGGTCGCAATTGCGCTCGCTCTTTCGATTTCACCCGCGTCAGGCCAGATGTTGACTCAGGCGCTTCAGGCGCTCGAACAACTGCGCGACGCCATCGCCTCCGAACAGACTGACGGAAGCCAGGCGCGCGCCATCTTCGACAGTCAGATACTCGGGCAGTTCCGCGCCGGCATCAACACATTGAAGACGGAATCCGTAAGAAGATCCCGTCTGACCAACCAGGTCGCGGATTTGAATCGAGTCTATAACGACATCATCCCGCCGCAGATCGCGGCGCAGGAGGCAAGAAAGGCGGCGGGAATTGCGCAGCAAGCCAGGCTGCAGCAAAACGCGCTGGTTTTCTCGAAACTGATACCGGAATTCGCATCCGGCGGAATTGTGCCGGGGGTAGATAGAGGCTTTGATTCCGTCCGCGCATTACTCCGCCCCGGCGAAATGGTTTTAAACCTTCAGTAGCAGGCGGCAGTGATAAGACAAGCGGGGCCCGACGTCTTCAGATCCGCCGGCGTGCCGGGCGTGCAGGATTCTGGACGATTTGCTTCAGGCGGGATTGTTCCGTCCGGCAGCGGCGAGCTTATGATCGAAAATATAACCATCGTCAACAACCTCGGCGTCGGCAAGTCGACCGCGGAAGCCATCGTCACTTTTGGTCTAAACGGCGAGAAAGGCCGGGCCGCGACCGTCAACAACGTCAAGGTCGCGCGAACCAACCGCGAACTTTGATTTCTGACGGGGCGTTTTCAAGCGCATTGCCGCCGATTTCCGTCGATTGGCCCGTGGTGACATACAGGCGCCCCCTCGATAAAAACTCAATGGCAGTCGATTCTGCGCAAAAAGTCGAAGTCAGGCGCAGTTGAATTTGGTCAAAAATTCATCGATGTTCGGGACAGGTCGTGGCGGAGGGATAGATTGACCGACTTCTTTGCAATACTCATAAAGAAACGCGCGAATATGCTCCAGCGCCATTGTGGCATGATTGTGTATGACCTCGCCCAGTTCGGTTGATGGATCAGGATTCCGCGCTATATCCAAGTCAGTGTGGGCAATGATCTTCCTACGGTAGTCGCGAATCGTTTTTACCAATGACGATTCAACGGTTGCCTTATACCTTTCGTCAACCCCAAATCTGTGCTTATTTTCCTCCCTCAAAGTATCAAGCGTGAGGTTTTGGAATTTGCCAGTTTCTCTATTGTCAGTGAGCTTTGCGATCCGAACAAAGGTGATTTCAATCAAACAGCGATGTATGGCTGCAAACAATGGGCCGGAAAGACTATTCAGCGTGTTCGCGCGCGCTGGACCATTCATAAATAACTGCTGGTAAAGGTTCCAATCCGCTTCGCAAATATGGAAGTTATCAATCAATCTCAATAGGTCGCGAGGGTTCATTGTTTTTCGGCTCCTTAGATGAATTATGCGGATGGTTTTGACTGCGCGCGAATTCTACACGCGCCATGATCCGCGTTCAACGTTCGCCGCAAATAGAAAAGCCGGGCGACGAACCCGGCTTTTTGTTTGTGGCGGCAAAAACCAACCGCATCATGCGGTTTATTTTACTCGCTTAGGATTGTGGATGCCTCGGCTTATCAAGCCTTACGAACCAGATTTTGGGACCGGCAATCTTATCCGTGCCGTGATAGAACTTGGGGTCATCGGCGTGCATCCTGGTCACACTAAAGTCGGCTTTGTGCGCCTCAGTCTCGAATTGGATCGCCGCGTCGCCGTTTTTGCCGAATGCCACGTTGCCGCCGTCTTCGACCTTGCGGCCTTTGCTTTTCGTGAACTCTTCAAACTCTGCGAATGTCTTTTTCATAGGTCTCCTTGTTAATCATGACCCCATAGTAAGCAACCGGAAACGCGACACGCAACTACGGATCGTGCTCTTCGATCCACTCGGCAATCGCCCGCTCCGGCGCCGCGCCAATCGAAGGCTGCCGCACTCGTTAGCGCTCGATCTGTACGGAGCCGTCAACCGTGACGCTGCCGCCGGAGATAAGCACGACCGGCATCTGATCCAAGAGCTCCGGCCGAAGACGCAGCGCCTCAGGGTTGCGGAGGCCGGCTTTTTTCACGTCCCCCATCGTGGGGAAAGTCTGCTGCCGGCTGCGGATGTCTTGCAGCAGCCACACGGCGACGGCCAATAAAGCCACGACCGCGCACTTGTAGAGCGCACCGAAGATGTTGGATACGACGTCCCATTTCGTCCTGTTCTCCATGTGATCCTCCGTTGTTTGATATCCACACTTCCCTGAGTTTAACTAAGAAGTAGAGGCTAGTGGGCCTCGCCCAAATGCAGCCAGTCATGGCGAACGATGCGCCAACACATGCCCAGGCGCCGCCACGGAGAATGGCGAGAGTCAGTGTCCCAAATGAAAGCATGAGCAACGAGCTTTACAAGCTTTCGGTCAACAGCGTTGTATCGAAAACGACGCTGTGCATTGAGGAAGTGAAGCCGACAAGAGCAAATGCTATAGGATAGGCAAGCCGTCTATCCACTCGAACGAAGCAGGGGCGCGAGGCGCAACAGCGCGCCGAGTTCCAGCAGCCGGTCCGTCGAACTCTGCGGCGGGGGGATGCGTTGCAGCGTGCAGATGAAACGGCGCATGTGTTGCGTTGCGTATACGCGGTCGCCGGGATCGATGATGAAGCTGAGAGTGTAATCCACCATCTCCCGCTCGTCGGCTGAAAAATCGTTCAGTCCGTCCTGCGCCTTCTTTTTCCATTCGAGAATGCGTTGATAGAACGAGGGACCGCCCGGGCTGTTGGGTTGGAGTTTCTGTTTCACTGGCCAGCCGGCGTTCTCTGCCAGTCTTTGGAAAGAGAGAATCTGATCGGCGGGCGATTGTTTGCCGTTCGGAGCGGTAACGTCGGGCGCGCCATGCGCCGGTTGAGTTTCTGAGCCGGATGAATCATTATGCCTGGCCCTGTTTTTCGCAGCGTCATTGCGGGCGGCGAGCGCTTCACGTATGGCCTGGGTTTCGCGCCGCTATTGGTCCAGCCTCTGCTCGAAGATCTGCAACATCACATCGGTGCGGTCAATGATTCCAGAGCGGTATTTGTCCATCGCCTTAAATCGCTCCTCTATTCGATCGTCAACAGCCCTTTCGTATCTGTCGGCGCGTTGGTTCAGACGAAGTTCCATCGGATCAGTGATCTTACGTATTAAGATAAAGTGCAAATTGCGCGCAATAGCTTTAATTCGACCCATAGTTGCTGGTCATCGGTTACTTGTGGAGCTTTTCTAAAGTTCTCCACTTTGTTCTTTGAATGGTAAAATCAGCTTCTGAAGCAATCCGGATCGGACGTCGGAGCAACAAATGCCAATGACGTTTAAGCTGGGAGCGCTTTTGAAAGGTCCCACTAGGTACATATCTTGAGAGGCCGACATCTTGTCGATCAATGGCGCGTGGTGTCAACGGCGCGAATCGCGTCCAACGATCGATGCCAACGTGACAAATTCAATAAAGTATTTTAGACTTTGCCCTCTTCGGAATGATCCTCTCTTACGCCCCGCTTCACTCGGATGAGGTGAATGACCACGGAGAAGAGCCCAAGTGAGGAATTGTTGGGCCGTCTGCTCACCCCGCGGGCCGGCTACAGTCTCCAACATTTAAGCGCGATTCGCCGACCATTGCGACACATATCCAGTGTTGGACGGCTGCCTGCGGTTCATCTCCTAGAGGCTGTTATTAACTTTTCCGCTTTACAGCGTTTTCCACTTTAACGAGTGGGCTTTATGAGCTCCTCATCTCGCATTTCCGTGAAATATTTTTCCGATCTTTACATTAATCGGAGGGGGATTTGAGCAGGGACCGAACGCCCGGTCTCAAATCCCACGAACGCTTATTTTGGCCGCAGACATACGCCTCGATTACTGCGCGATCTGGCTTTCATAGTTCTGATGTTAAAGAACGTTGCGGGAGCCTCGCTTAAAGTTGATAACAGGCTCTAGGTCCGGCCATTAGATGGCCGCGAAGCTGTAGAGTTCGTCCAACTCAATGTCTTCGGCCCGGACTTAATCAATGATCTCTTGATCGGTGGCTCGGCCGTCTATGGCGGCGCGATCAATCCGTCGCTGGACGGTCGTCGGGCGAACGCCCTTGATGCGCCCAATGGCTTCTGGGCGCAGCCTTTCAAGATTCTGATTTGACGCGCTCGGCCTTCTTCTCTTCGGTCTTAAGGTTGTGGAAGGTCATGCGGTATCGGTAGTTTCAAAGATCGGCTCCGGAGTACCCAATGCAAAGAGGCAAAGGTTTTTATACTATGCGATTTGAACCCTTCCTGAAATCTTGCTATCAACATATTCTACGGCGTCAAAATAGCGCGACAATATTTTTCATATTCGCCGCGTTTTTTATTGTGTTCTTTCACAAAGGACTGATTACTGGGACGTTTTATGCATTAGGAGATCCATTCGTAGAGCTTCATCCATTACGCAAGGTGGCCTGGGATATGATCCGGCATGGCTCGCTGCCTCTGTGGACTCCGTACATATTCTCCGGCTACCCGCTGCTGTCGATGGCGCAAAACGGGCTTGGCTATCCTCTGACCTGGGGGTATCTGTTCTTGCCGAGCCAGTGGGCTGAGCAGATAAACGTACTAGCCCCCTTCCTCCTGGCGCCGATCTTCACCTACCTTTATGTCCGCGCGTTGGGCAAGTCGCGGTTGGCTGGAATCCTGGCGGGGCTGTGTTTCGGCTACGGCGGGTTCATGGCGAGCCGGATGTCGAACGGGCTGATGCCAAACGCGGTGATGTGGCTGCCGTTAATCCTCATCCCCATAATGAAAGTGTCAGGCAGTCGCTTTATTCCCTGCCTGCTATGGGGCTCTGTGGCGTATCTGATGTCAGTGCTCAACGGCACAGGGCAGGGGTTCGTCTGGGTGGGGATAACGGCCCTGGCCTACGGCTTCTATTTGAGCGCGGTCGAGACGCTGTCGGTTTACAGGTCGTCCGATGACCGCCGCCCGTGGAACCTGTTGAGGTGTTGGAAGCCGTTGGCGGTCGCAGGAGGGGCAGTAATCCTTGCGGCGGGGCTGGCCTCGTTCCAGATATTCGAGTCCTGGGCGGCAAAAACGCTCAGCATTCGTAGTGTACTCGGGGTCGAGCGATTTAATGATTTGACATACTCCCCAACGCATGCCTGGAGGGCGTTTTTAGCACCTCTATACAATTGCATCGAATCAACCCCCTTTGTTGCGCCGGGAGCCGCCATCTTAGCGCTAGGCGGCGTCATCATCGCCTTGAGAGCGTTGATACGGAATAAACATTTATTCTTGATGCGGGATCCGCATTTATCCTTCTGGTTTATTGCGGCGATAGCGTCTGGGTTATTGATTCTAGGAACGCATACACCTCTATACGGCTTGTTACGGTACATTCCGGTCGTCAACTCTTTTCGCGGGCCGTCTCGACTCAGTTTTATATGGAGCCTTGCGCTTTCCGTCCTTGCGGCTTACGGATTGGATGCGCTCGCATCATATGTGAAGCCGAAAAAGGATAATGTTCGAGTTGACAAGACGCTAATAACGAGCGTCGCCGTTCTCATACTTACGATAATAGTGGGTTGTTTGTGGGTAAATAATACTCCAATTCGGCACGTACATACAGACTTAGACGTCTCGATTATGGAGGATCACTACTTAAAGTGGAAAGCGGCGTTCACTTGTTTGTCGCTGATCGGCTTATTGTTCTCATTGCGAATCGCTCCGCCGAAACTTCGGACGATCGGATTATGCGCGTGGATAACAGTCGCCTGTTTTTTCGAGCCGTATGTCGGTCAAGTTCGATGGTGGGGGAAATACACGCTGACGGCCGACCGGATGACCAGGATTTCGCCGACCCAAAAATGGTTGCAGCAGTATCCGCCCGAAGAAAATCGGGTTTATACCCGCGTCAAATTATTGCATATGGAGGTGAATCCCGAACCGCTCGACATCGACTCTCCCAATCAAACGGTAACAGCCGGATTGCATAACGTCGCAGGGTACGAGCCTTTGATACTGCAGCGCTACAGCCGCGCTCTCGGCGACGTCGGCATGGACGGAGTCAGCAAGCGAGGTACTTTCAAGCCGAGCGACGCTCCCTTGGATGGGAAATCCCATGTGCTGGACCTGCTAAATACGCGTTTTCTGGTCGCATACTCGACTCTCTCCATCGAGCGTGAATTTCTAGTTGGAAGAAACGGGATCGGATTCGGACAAAAGGATCTTCCGTTCGATTTGTTAAAAGAGGGAGAATTGAATTTTGACGGCATAAATTTCACTGGCGACAATCTCGCTCTGGTGACAACATTGGTGAACTCAGCCGGGATCGGGAATAGAACCGTCGTCGCCCGTGCCGAGATTCATACGGCGGACGGGCAAATAATTACCAGAGACATCATCGCGGGGGTTGATACGTCAGAATGGGCGTATGACCGAGATGACGTGCGCCCGGTAATACGCCACTCGCGCGCCCCAATATTCGACAGTTCTTGGGTCGATGAAGAGAATTCCTTCTACGGCCATCGTTACATGGCGGTCATACCATTGGGAAGGGAATACGTTATAAATCGAGTCTTGATCCAAAAAATCCCGGACACGGCCCCGTTGAAAGTTTGGAAGGCCAGCCTGCACAACTCCAATACGAAGAAATCCATCGCGCTAAATACGGCAGATCTGCCAGATATGGCAGGTCAGCTAGACACGGAGAATCAGCCGGAAAAAACGGACAAGATAAAGGAGATATTGTCGACCGAGAGGTGGAAGGAAGTGCATCGCACGAGCGACACGGTTGTCTTTCGTAACGAAAGGGCCTTGCCCCGAGCCTGGCTGGTGGGGGAGGTCAAAGCCGTCGACGCGGAAGAGGCCTTTAAAACAATAACCGGCGAGAGCGACGGCGATTTCGATCCGCGCCACACCGCCTTAATAGAGGCCGACGTGAAATCGTCATATCTTTTGCCTCACATATCCGGTGGAGAGGCGTCGCCCAACGCCTTCGCGAAGATATCCTCATATGAGCCGAACCGCTTGAAAATAGATACCGAGGCAGAACACCCTTCGTTCCTTGTCCTGAGCGAGGTTAATTATCCGGGGTGGAAGGCGCAGATAGATGGAGTGGACACCCCCATATACCAAACCGATTATCTTTTGAGAGGTGTGGAGCTGCCGGCGGGGAAGCATACGGTCGTAATGGAATACAAAGCGCCGGCGTTCTGGAAGGGTGTATACGTTTCGGGATTGACATTTTTCATCGTGGTTGCACTTGCCCTCTACGGCTATGTTGGCGCAAAGTTACAGGCCCCGATATATAAACTGGTCCTGAAACCTTGCTACCAATATGCCCTACACATACTGAATATCCTGCAACGTCATAAAAACGCGACGATATTTTTTATGTTCGCCGCGTTTTTTGTCGTGTTCTTCCACAAAGGGCTGGTTAGTGGGACGTTTTATACAATAGGCGATCAATTTGCAGAGCTTCATCCGTTACGCCGAGTGTCCTGGGATATGATCCGGCACGGCTCGCTGCCGCTCTGGTCTCCATACATATTCTCCGGCTATCCGTTGCTGTCGATGGCTCAGAACGGCCTCGCCTACCCTCCGACCTGGGGGTATTTGTTCCTGCCGAGCCAATGGGCGGAGCAGATAATTGTTCTGGCGCCCTTCCTCCTGGCGCCGATCTTCACTTACCTTTACGTCCGCGCGTTGGGCAAATCGCGATTGGCGGGAGTCCTGGCGGGGCTGTGTTTCGGCTACGGCGGATTCATGGCGAGTTGGATGTCGAATGGGCTGATGCCGAGCGCCGTAATGTGGCTGCCGCTGGTCCTCATCCCCATAGTGAAAGTGTCCGACAGTCGTTTCATACCCCGCCTGCTGTGTGCCTGTGCGGCGTACCTGATGTCAGTGCTCAACGGCACAGGGCAGGGGTTCGTGTGGGTGGGGATAACGGCCCTGGCCTACGGCTTCTATTTGAGCGCGGTCGAGACGCTGTCGGTTTACAGGTCGTCCGATGACCGCCGCCCGTGGAAACTGTTGATGTGTTGGAAGCCATTGGCGGTGGCGGGCGGGGCCGTTATCTTTGCGGCGGGGTTGGCCTCGTTCCAGATTTTCGAGTCGTGGGCTGCCAAGACGTTGAGTGTTCGTAATGCTCTCGAGATTGAGCGATTCAATGAGTTGGCGTACTCTCCGGCGCATGCCTGGAAGGCGTTTTTAGCGCCTCTATACAATTATATCGAATCAACCCCCTTTGTTCCGCTGGGGGCGGCCGTTTTGGCGATGTTTGGCGTCGCCGCCGCCTTGAGAAAACCGGCGCGGGATAAGCATTTATTCTTCTGGTTTATTGCGGCGATTGCGTCGGGCTTATTGATACTAGGGGCGCACACTCCTTTGTACGGCTTGTTGCGACACATTCCGATCGTCAATTCTTTTCGCGGGCCGTCTCGACATAGTTTTGAATGGAGCTTCGCCGTTTCCATTCTCGCGGCTTACGGATGGGACGCAGTCACGTCATATGTGAAGCCGGGACAGGAGAATGTTCGAGTTGATAAGACGCAAATAGCGAGTGTCGCTGTTCTCATACTCACGATAATAGCGGGGTTTTTGTGGGTAATGTATACCCCCATTCGGAATGTATACACGGACGGGGACGTCTCGATTCCGGAGAGCCGTTACCTTATGTGGAAAGCGGCGTTCACGTCCCTGTCGCTGATCGCGCTATGGTTTTCTCTTCGAGTCGCTCCCCCCAGACTTCGGACGGTCGGATTATGCGCGTGGGTAATAGTCGCCTGCTTTTTCGAACCGTACATCAACCATGCTCGGTGGTGGGGTAAATACACGCTGACGGCCGATAGGATGACCAGAATATCGCCGACACAGCGATGGCTGCAACAATACCCGCCCGAAGAAAATCGGGTTTATACCCGCGTCAGATTATTGGAGACGGAGTTGAATCCCGAACCGCTCGACATTGACTCTCCCAATCACACTGTCATAGCCGCATTACACAATGTCGCAGGATACGAACCTTTGATACTCCAACGTTATAGCCGCGCGCTCGGAGACGCATGGCTGGACGGGATCAGCAAGCGAGACACTTTGACGGCGAACGACGCCCCTCTGGATGGGAAATCCCACGTGTTGGATCTGCTCAACACGCGTTTTCTGGTCACATACTCGACTCTCTTCACCGAGCGTGACCTGATGCTTGAAAGAAAGGGAATCGGATTCAGACACCAGGATCTTCCGGGCGACTTGTTGAAAGAGGGGGAATTGAATTTTAACAACGTGGATTTCAAAGGCAATACGCTTGCTTTGATAACAACATTGGTAGACTCGGCTGGAATTGAGGATAGGACCGCTGTCGCCTACGCTGAAATTCATACGGCGGACGGCCGAATGATTGTCAGAGACATCCTGGCCGGGGTCGACACGTCAGAGTGGGCGTATGATCGAAATGACGTGCGCCCGGTAATACGCCACTCGCGCGCGCCCATATTCGACAGTTTTCCAAATGATGAAGGGAACTTTTTCCGCGCCCATCGCTATATCGCGATCATACCGTTGGGTGGGGAATATTCCATAAATCGGGTCTCGATCAAAAAGATCCCGAACACAGCTTCGCTGAAAGTCTGGAAGGCCAGCCTTAACAACTCCAAAACAAAGGAATCCATTTCGCTAAGTACGGTGGATCAGGCGGAAAAAATCAGCAGGATGCTGGCGCCCGACAGATGGACGGAGGTTCATCGCACAAGCGATACGATTGTTTTTCGCAACGAAAGAGCCTTGCCCCGAGCCTGGCTGGTGGGAGACGTCAAGGCCGTCGGCGCGGAGGAAGCCTTAAAAACAATAACCGGCGAGGGCGACAACGATTTCGATCCGCGCCGCACCGCCTTGGTGGAGACTGACGTGAAGTCGTCGCCGCTTTTGTCTCAGTTATCCGGCGGGATAGTTTCACCCAATGCCGTGGCAAAGATATCTTCCTATGAGTCGAACCGCTTGAAAATAGACACGGAGGCCGAACACCCCTCGTTCCTCGTCGTGAGTGAGGTTAATTATCCTGGATGGACGGCGCGAATAGATGGGGCGGAGACCCCCATCTACCCAACCGATTACCTTTTAAGAGGCGTGGCGTTGCCTGCCGGGAAGCACACGGTCGTGATGGAGTTCACGGCGCCGGCCTTCTGGAAGGGGATGTACGTTTCGGGATTCACACTTATCGTCGTCGTCGCCCTCGCCGCTTACGGCTATGTCGGCGCGAAGTTAAGAGCCCCTTCAAAAGAGTCCGTTATCGTGCCTAAAACGGCTTGAGGCTTTTTCAGTTTCTTTCGAGTCGGTCAGGCGATAATGAGTGATGAGGGAATGAAGGATAATCCCATATTTAAATCGATCTACTCACACTGCAGGAAGCATCGTGAAGGTTCTGTAATCCTGCTGCTTTTTTCTTTGTTCTTCGCGACTTTCTTCCACAAAGGACTGATTAGTGGGACGTTTTATACAATAGGGGATCAATTCGCGGAGCTCCATCCGTTACGCCGGGCGGCCTGGGACATGATCCGGCAAGGCTCGCTGCCGCTTTGGACTCCGTACATATTCTCCGGCTACCCGCTGTTGTCGATGGCGCAAAACGGCCTTGCCTACCCTCTGACCTGGGGGTACCTGTTCCTGCCGAGCCAGTGGGCGGAGCAGATAAACGTTCTGGCCCCCTTCCTCCTTGCCCCGATCTTCACCTACCTTTACGTCCGCGCGCTGGGTAAATCGCGATTGGCTGGAATCCTGGCGGGGCTGTGTTTCGGCTACGGCGGGTTTATGGCGAGTTGGATGACGAACGGGTTGATGACGAACGCGGTGATGTGGCTGCCGTTAATTCTCATCCCCATTCTGAAAGCGTCAAATAGCCGTTTCATTCCATGCTTGCTGTGGGCCTTCGCGGCGTATTTGATGTCGGTGCTCAACGGGACCGGGCAGGGATTCGTATGGGTGGGGATTACCGCTTTGTCCTACGGCTTCTATTTGAGCGCTGTCGAGACGGTGGCGGTATACAGGTCCTTAAATGAAGGCCGTCCGAAGAACCTGTTGAGATGTTGGAGACCCCTGGCGGTAGCGGTAGGGGCTGTGACGCTTGCGGCTGGGGCGGCGTCGTTTCAGATATTCGAATCGTGGACGGCCAAGACACTGAGTATCCGCGATGTTCTTGGGGTCGAGCGATTCAATGATTTGACGTACTCGCCGATGCGCGCCCTGAAGGCGTTTTTGGCGCCTCTATTCAATTATGTTGAATCAACCCCATTTGTTCCGCTGGGAGTCGCTGTATTGGCGCTGGCTGGCGTCATCATCGCTCTGAGAGAGCTGATGCGGAACAAGCATTTGTTTCTGATACAGGATCCGCAATTATCCTTTTGGGTTATTGCGGCGATAGTGTTTGGGCTGTTGATGCTGGGATCACATACGTTCCTGTACAGCTTGTTGCGCCATATTCCGATCGTTAATTCTTTTCGCGGGCCGTCTCGACTCAGTTTTGGATGGACCTTCGCTCTGGCCATTCTCGCGGCTTACGGGTGGGATGCAGTTACATCGTATGTAAAGCCGAAGCATAAGAACATCAGACCTGATAAGACGCTAATAACAGGCGCCGTAATTTTCATACTCACGATAATAGTTGGTTATTTCTGGATAAGTGGGACTCCCGTTCGGGTCATAGACTCCAACGTAGACTTCTCAATCTCGGAGAGGCGTTACCTTGTTTGGAAGGCGGCGTTCACGTCTCTGTCGCTGTTCGGCTTATGGTTTCCTTTGCGCCTTGCTCCGTCAAAACTCCGGACGCTGTGGTTATGCGCATGGATAGCCGTCGCATGTTTTTTTGATCCATATATCAATCAAACTCGCTGGTGGGGAAAATACACGCTGACGGCCGATAGAATGACCAGGATCTCGCCGGCCCAGCGATGGCTGCGGCAGTATTCGCCCGAAGAAAACAGGATTTATACGCGCGTTCGCGGCCTGGACGGCCAGATTGATCCTGAACCGCTCGACATAGACTCTCCCAATCTAACCATACTGGCCGGATTACATAATGTCGCAGGATACGAACCGTTGATACTGCAACGTTACAGCCGAGCCATGGGCGACGTGGGGATAGATGGAGTAACGGTTCGGGATACCGTTATTCCGAGCGATTCGCCGCTGGACATGAAATCTCATGTGTTGGATCTGCTCAACATGCGCTTCCTCGTTACCTACAAAGATCTGTCGATCGATCGCGAGGAACCGATCGAAAAAGACGGCATCAGATTCGTAAGGCGCGATCTTCCGATAGATTTGTTAAAAGACGGCGCCATCAAATTAGATAAGGTTTCATGTGAAGCGGATACACTGGCGCTGGTAACCACACTGGTTAATTCTGTGGCGATGGAAAACGGAACCCCTGTCGCCAGAGTGGAAATTCAAACAGAAGATGGACAAACTATCTCGCGTGATATATTGGCGGGGGTTCATACGGCGGAATGGGCTTACGAACGCAGCGACGTGCGCGCCGTCATACGTCATGCGCTACCTCCGGTATTCGACACCACCCTTGCCGAGGAACAAAATACATTCCCGGCGCACCGTTACCTGGCGGTCATGCCCTTAGGTCGACGTCATAAAATCGACGACATTACGATCAAAAAGATTCCGAACACGGCTCCGTTGAAAGTTTGGAAAGCCGGCATATACGACTCAGTAACGAAAAGCTCGGTTCAGCTATACGCCGTCGGAGAAAAAGAACGGATAAGCAAAATTTTGGACCCGGACAGGTGGACGGAAGTTCACCGAACCAAAGATACGATAATATATCGCAACAGCAGAGCGATGCCGCGCGTTTGGCTGGTTGGAGAAGTTAAAGTCGTCGAGCCTGAGGAATCTCTGAGAACGATAACCGGCGATAACAACGCCACATTCGATCCACATAAACTCGCATTGATAGAGACGGACGGGAAGCCTGCCCAATTTCTATCTCAATTATCAAACGGAAACGTCCTGTCCGGAGCGTCGGCCAAAATAACATCGTATAAACCGAACGAACTTAAAATAGAGACGTCGGCGGATCAGCCGTCATTCCTGGTGGTGAGCGAAACCAATTACCCCGGATGGATAGCCCTGATTGACGGCAAGGAAGAACCCATTTTCCAAACCGACTATCTGTTAAGAGGCGTAGCGTTACCTGAAGGCAGGCATACCATTGAGATGAAATATACGGCCTCCTGGTTTTGGAAGGGCGTGTATTTCTCGCTGTTAACATTATTGATAATCGTAGCCCTTGCCGCTTACGAATTTTCAAAAGCGCCGGCCCGCTATTTCTTACGGCGCTTTAGAAAATTAAGCGCGACCACAATCAGTCAGTGAAAAGCATCGCCGATGTTCTGGATGTGGTCATTGGCCGCGAAGCTCATCGTTTTGTGGCTCTTCGTTTCGCATAGACCGCAAGGGAGGCGACGAGCAGTAATGTGAAGAGTGAAATGATCGCCCCGGTTCGCGCCTTGGGGGCGTTGTACCGCATTTCCACGCGATGTAGACCCGCCGGTGTCACAACCCCGCGTAATAGAAAATTTGTGGTGTGAATGGATGTTTTCACGCCGTCAATTTTGGCGATCCAACCCGGATAATGCATCTCGCTGACGACGAGGAGGGCGGGCTGGTCTGTCTTGGTCTCGATTGTCAGGCGGTTTGGTTCATAGTTCACAATTCTGGCGTACGAGTCATCTGAAAGTGGGCGGCCCGAGAGAGTGGGAATTTTACGTGGATCGATTTCGAGCAACGCTGTGCGCCGCGGGTCGAATTGCCGGTCGTTCAGGCCACGGATGGTGGCCCAGGCTTCCTCCGCGACGACAGCCAGGGCGCTGGTGACCAGCCAGGCGCGTGGCAGCGCGCGCGTGTTTTGGAGAATCTTCACCCCATCTTTCCGGTAGACCGTCCGCCAGTTCTTCGAAGCGGTCGAGAGTGGCGCCGAACGGCCGGAGGCGGAGTCGTAAAGCGAGGCCATCCACAATCCGAGACCGGCTCTGGTCTGCGCCTTGGTGATCTCCACACTCTCGACGCGCGCCCGGGCGCCCAGAGGGATGCGCGCTAGAAAACGATGTTTCTGCCAGCTACCGCTTTCGTCGCCGGGGGAACTATCGAAGATCGGAGCGAGCGCATGTTTGATGATCGACTTCGCGTCGGGGCGATCGTACGCCAACTCGGATGTGTCGACACCGGCGCGCAACTCCCTCTCTATAACGCGTCCGTCGCTGGCTCGGATTGCTATCCTTGCTACGACCGCTTCTTGGGGGATATCGGGCGCGTTGCCGAGAGTGGTGACGAGGGCCAGCGTGTCGCCTTCCGCATCTTCGCTGGATAAAATGATCGGACTATCGGACTTGACATCCACTCCCAGGTTATCCGAGCGGAAATCAACGCCATCTTTTGATACATCGGCGTCGGAATAGACGATGGCGAAGGTCGTATTGAGCAAGTCCAGGACATGAGATTTCGGCTCGAACAGCGTTGGGTCCGTTCCGAGCGAAGCGTCGCGAGGGACTATGTCCCAGGGAAGATTGTTGAGCGCGCGGCTGTATCTCTCCTGCATTAAGGGCTCGTAGCCCGCGACGTGATGAATTCCTGCCAGCGCCGTGATGTTGACCGAATCCAGGGTAGGTTTTTCCGCTTGGCTTTCGGCAAAAGGATTGATGCTGGAATAGACCCGGTTCTGTTCGGGCGGGTATTGCCGCAGGAACTCCGTGGTGGGCGCGAACGCGCCGAATCGGCTTGCGGGCACCACCATTCCGGGAAACCATCGGGTGATTGTGATGAAAGGCTCGATGAAACATGCAAGCGTAACCACGCCCGCCAACAATCCCACCTGGAGCCGGCCACTTTTCATCCTCCATAATAGCCCGGCCGATGCGAAGATCAGCAGAGTGAAGGCTGCTTTCCAGGCCAGATAGGGGTACTGGAAAATTGCGGGCGACGCGCTGACGTCGTTGATCGGGTTGCTCGAAAATCGCCACCAGGAAAATCCGACAGCCGCGCCCGCCGCCAGACAGACGATCCCCAAAACAATTCCGTAGCGTTCGCGCCAGGCCGAAGCCGTTTCACGTCGCCCCGCGATTAACGATTTCATCGCATCCCAGCCAAAGGCGCCCAGTATGCTTAACGCGAACGTCCACTCGAAGGAGTGGCGCGAAGGGATTCGGAAACGATTGATGAATGGGATGTTATAAAATATTTGGTTGAGCCGTGTGTCCGGCCCCAGGATCATAATGAATGAGATCACGGCGACCGCCGCCCAGAAAAGGACCAGGGGATTACGGCGCCATTGTCGTAACGAGAGGCAGAACACGGCGATCGCAAGGCCGGTCGCGAGTGGCGATACATAGAGGGTCACATCGCCGTAAGGGTAAGGTGGCTGCAGCCAGGCCTTGAATGCGAGATCTAGGGGGAAGTATCCGAAGCTGAATTGCTCATAGCTCAACACTCCGCGGACACTCAGGCTTGCCGCGCGCAAGGTTTCCAGGACTTGAAATGCGGCCACGCCGGAAGCCAGGGCGATTCCTCCGGCGGCCACGGCCAGCGGTTTCAACCTTCGCCAGGTCCACAACTCGGCATGCGCGACCACGGCCAGCCCGGAAAGAACGATTAGCGGTCTCCACTTTCGCCAGTCGCCCTGCTCTTCCGTTTCGGCTTCGGGCTGTTCATTTGGCCTCCTCGGATGCAGGACGAGGAAGACTCCGTACGCCAGCGCCAATGTCCCTGCGTAAACGAAACCTTGGCCAACGCCCGCAAGCACCGACATTGTATACGCCGCGGCGCCGGACAAAAGACAGGGAATGAAACGCCGTGTCCGCGCCCGCTCGATCGCGATCAGAAAGAGCGGCAGCCACATCACCGCATTCGGCATCAACCCGTTAAGCCCAATCCCACTGAGTATCATTCCGCCATAACCGAAACTCAATCCGGCCAGCATCGAGGCGATCCTCGATCGCCCCAATTCTCGCGCGTAGGCGTAAGTGAAGATGGGGGAAAGCAGGTAAGGAGCGAGAACGTAGACCTGCTCAGCCCAGTGTCCTGGTAAAAAGAGATATCCCCAGGTGAGTGGATAGCCAACAGCGACCTGAGCCATGGACAATAATGGATAGCCAGAAAGGAGCAACGGCGTCCATAACGGCGGCGAGCCGCTCCGAATCATCTCCCACGCCACCATGCGTAAGGGGTAGGATTCCACTGCCGCGTCACCGTGGAGTATGAAATCGCCTCCGAATATCGCGCGCCTGAAAAGGATCATAAAGATGGCTGCCAGGATTGAGATTGCAGCTATGTTTCCGCCATGTTCTTTCTGAATAACTCGCAAGCGAAATCTTTCCATATTTATGTCTCTAACTCCGGGATTTTAAACAAGAAAGGGGAAGGCCAAATTTTGAAATGGTCGGGCCGACATGGTTACGTTTTCTCGGAAAAACCGCGGATTTAACGGATTAAGACAGATCGGGACGGGATCCGTGAAAATCCGTTTAGATCCTTATAAGTCCGTGGTTTCTCCTTCTTTTTTCAAACCGCAAAAAGACACAGGTATTATTCACCTGGTCTCCAGACGATGTAAAAAACCGCCGCCCCAATTCGTCTATTGTCGCCGTTCGGTAATATAATGGCGTTATTCGTCGATAGAACCAGATCGGCGCGCGCGCCATGATGAACAGCTTCGGGGACGAGGATGGATTTTGTAAACCGATTGGCGTCGGCCGGGCGGAACTTATCGATCACCTGGCCGGAAATCTCTACCGTAACTTCAGGGATGGTTCCACCAGGGCGTATTGGCGTCTGCATGGTCAATTCCAAATCACCATTCCCTTCGATTGGCGGGAGATGAATTGTCGCGCGCTGTTCGGCCCATCGCAGACACTCGGCAGCCTCGCCTTCAAGTCCATACCATCCCGAACCGAGAAATTGATCGGCGGCGAAGGTGGTAAGTTTTGCCCCGGGAGACGGGGCCCAATCCAGCAAGTTACAGTCAAAGCTCAGATCGCGGTTATCGTTGCTTATTCCCAATTTGCTTTGATTCACTGTCTGGTCAAACTCGATTGAAAGCGCATACCACATAAACTGTGGGTCGGTCTTTACCGTGAGGCTTTGATCGAATTCGTCGCTGTTCAGTGTCTGACGATATATTTCAACTCCATTGAGCCGCAAGGCCATGGTTGGCAGGCGACCCGAAGGGCCCCTTGCCGGTACACCGCGCAGTCGCAAGACCATCGAATCCGCGGCGTTAAACAGCGCGACTTTGGACTGACGCCCCAACCAGCGCCGACTCTGATACCCATTACTTTCCTGGCCTTGCCAATCGGATAAGAATAACGTCCGGTTAGCCTTGGTTACATTGGTGACGTAGACGTCAAAATAACGCCCCAGGCTCAATCTCTTCAATCTTCGGACGCCATAATCGTTCGATGTCCAATGAAACGCCTCGTCCAATTCTCCTGAGGCCGGATAATCGGTAAGCGCAATAATACGGCTCCCTTCAACCCCAGGGTTGATTAGATTTGCTTCGGAGTTTTTGATTTTTGCCGATCTGAGCAGCCTGACTTGCGGAAGATAGAAGCTGACATGTGGTGTGAAATTGCCACTGAAGTCCAAGACTTCATGTTGAGCGTCGAAGTTCTTTTTCAAATAGGTGAGAGCCTTAATTGGAGGGCTCACCTCGCCATGTATCAGCTTAATGATCGGATAGGTCCATCCGGCCATTCCAAGCGTCACCGCCGCCGCCAGAATCAGGCCCGAATATTCGCGCGTTCGCCGCCATCCCGAACTCAGAATCATGTCGGGAATTTTTACCAGCCCGCAAGCGGCAAGCCCGATGAACAAAGGAATATAGGGCAGTGAATAGAGCGGCGCGGGAAACGGCACATTGAACGTCAGGGTGAAAGCCATATATGGGAGAAACGCCAGCGCCATCCAACCGATAACACGCCATTGACGCTTTAGAATAAGCGCAATCAACCCTAGAACCGTAAACCCGTAGATTATCTGCATGATCCAATCCGGGCCCCAGGTTTCTATAAAAAAACGCGTGAAACGATATGGGAGATAGTCACCCTGGGCAAAGATCGTATCAGTCTGGTAAATATACTTAGAGTGCTCCCTCGACATCGTGCGGTAAGTGTTCCAGGTGACGATATAGATGAAGGGCGCAAACCAGACGATCACGCCGAGCGCCCCGGTTGCGAGGGCCGCCGCAACAAGCTTCCATTCCCGGCGCCGGAGCCGGTCGATGAAGACCATGGCGATTACCGGCCCCATCACCCATAATAGAGTGACTCGCACTCCCATCCCCAGTCCGAAGAGCGCGCAGCCGGCGATCAACGAGCGTCGCGATCGCAGGCCGTGAAGGACGAGCGCCAGTCCAATGACACCCAGAGTTAGCCCCACTCCGTCACTGCGTGCGGCCCCGCCATGGACCCAGACGTTCGGCGCGAAAGCGCCGAGCAACGCCCCGGCAATGGCTATTCGCCTGTCTTGAAAAACCTCGCGATAAAAAAAGAAGAAGGCCGGGGCCAGCAAGGAAGCGAAGATAAGGGCTACGGTGGTCAGCGCGCGATGTTCATCATGGAACACCCAATATCCTATGCGCGCCATCACTACCAGAACCGGAAATCCGGGTGGATGTGGACTATGCTCAGCAAGATCGTACTTATGCAGGGCGCGCGCAAAAAGAATGTCATCCCATTCCCAGAGCGAAGCAGGGACCGCGATAAGACGCGTGACGCCACAGAGGATCAACAATCCCATGACTATTCCCGCGTCATTGGTTCTCGCCCACGCAATCAGGCGCGGGAGGAATGAAGACTTCGAAACTATTTGTTTATCCGGATCGGCAGCCGTGGCTATTGATTTGTTGGCGGTGTCCAAGCGTGCCTTCCTGCTTACTTATTCATTCGGCTAATCGAGCGTTCAGGTTATGATTGCAGCGTCGATTCAGATTGGGATAAACGCGCTTGATCGGGGGCCGGTATAAATGTGTGTCGCATTAGATCCGCTGGTGAATCCGTCCTGGTGCATTCTATCAGAATTTGATAAGCGAAGAGCTTCGGCCAGATCCGCGCCAGTCTGGCCAGCAGGCGGTCCGCGACGTTAAATATCTTAGAACGTCCGCCAGTCAGATCGGCGAGCGGCGGACCGAAGCCGATGATGTGATCAATCCGGAAACCGGCGTTCTTCAGCAATCGCCTGAAAGAGTCAACGGTGAATAGCCGCCTGTGAGTCAGATCGAGAATCCCACGCCCGTAATTGAACCAGCCCAACAACATCGCGAGTCGAATCGGAAGGAACGCCACGTTGCCAGCGCTCACGTAGAGTTTCCCTCCGCTCTTCAAATACCTGAAGATCTCCGCCATGCCCCGCTCCGGCGATTTCAAATGTTCGATCACGCCGAGCGCGATTGTTGTGTCGTATTCCTCGACATCGAATTGGCGCTCCCATGGTTGATCCAGGTTAACATGGAACTGTTTTATCTGAGATTCGGGCAGATCCGAGTTCTGATCAATGCAGGTCACATCGACGCCGCGATCGGCGATCGCGCGGCCGACCACCTCGCCGTCGCCTCTGCCGACATCAATAAGCCGGGAGCCGGGTTCGAAAGGGAGATGGCGTATGAAATAATGGAGTGATGTTGTTGACTGCTTGGGCGTGTAGACTTCGGGGATTCGCCGCCGAATATCGAATTTCGGGTCGTAAAAGATCTCGAATTGCATGAGCCTGTACCTCACAGATGTCTTGACGCATTGCCATGCGTATTGCATTCCGTTGACGTGACAGATTTCGTCCCCGTAGAAAGTGGGAATCGGGACTTCGGTGATGTGAAATCCGGCGGCGTGGAACTGCACTATGATGTCGGCGTCGAAGTCGAAACCGAGGCTGTTACTCGTGAAGGGAATTTGCCGGAGAGCCGACGTGCGATAAGAGCGATAGCCGCTATGCATCTCCGACATCTTCGCGCCCAGGATCAGGTTCTGCATCCTCGTCAGGATCCGGTTGCCGACCCATTTGTAGAGAGGCATCCCGCCTTTGATTGCGCCGAGAGGTTTGATAAAACGACTGCCGAAAACCGCGTCGACTCCGTCCGCATAGGGCGCCAGGATATGTGGGAGAACTTCAGGCGCGTACTGGCCGTCGCCGTGCAGAAGGACGACTATGTCGAAGCCCTGCTCGATGGCGTATAGATAGCCCAATCGCTGGTTGCCGCCATACCCCTGGTTGTATGGAGTCCGAAAGATGCGTAGAGGAGCGTATTGAGAGGGCCAATCGAGTTCCATGGCGACGGCGAAAGTGTTATCGCTCGAGTGATCGTCCATGACGAAGATTTCGCTGAGGCGTTCGGCCACCCAGGTTGGAATGCGCTCAAGAACTTTCTTGATATGCTTCTCCGCATTGTAAGCCACTATAAAGATTGCAACTTTGTTTCCCTCCAATACCTGCAGAGCGCGCTCATTAACATCATTCATTTCATTATTCACAGGGTTCATGGGATTTCGCCTTGATTAAATTATAAATGGGTCTTTGAGTACGAGGACGCGAATTTTACTCCGCGGGTGAGGTTTTGTATAGATTTCCGGACAGAAATATCCTATTCATATTTGGACTCGACTTTGTCCATTTTGTGACTTCGGCGCAAGCGCCGAAGTCACAAAATGGACAAAGTCGGCTCTTTGAAAAAGTAACGGCAGACCGCGTAAGCTCCGGAAGAAATCTTTTCCAGGAGAAGTCTTCCTTGTGCGAACACTGTCTGCCGATTTGTTGAGCCTGATTGTAGTTTTTCGGCCCCTGTTTACCAAGCCGACTTGGGAGAACGCAAAAGCGCTGCTGCTCGGTGTGCTGCTGGCTCGTGGCAAACGCACCGTGACAGCTTGCTTGCGAGTCGTCGGTCTCTCGCATGAGGGGCGCTTTCAGAACTACCATCGAGTGCTCAATCGGGCGAAGTGGAGCGCAGTGGACGCCG
>Ga0137367_10000144_pt1 | contig 45811 bp, 73 predicted proteins | sample SagtaG_14_FD_104939 | JGI IMG/M metagenome (GOLD analysis project Ga0137367, IMG submission 104939) | Vadose zone soil microbial communities from Sagehorn Ranch, Mendocino, California, USA - Sage1_L_80_16 metaG | ecosystem: Environmental > Terrestrial > Soil > Vadose zone | place: USA... | reverse complement strand
AATATTTTTTTTTTTAATTTTTTATAAAAATTAATTTTTTTATATTTTTTTTTTTTTTTTTTTTTTTTTTTTTTTTTTTTTTTTTTTTTTTTTTTTTTTTTTTTTTTTTTAGGGCTTCTCTCATAGTAATAGTATACATGATTAGATCTCACCCCTCATTAGTGCGTTGTAGGCTTTAGCATAGATGTCAATCTCAGATTCAAAGCCTCCGACAATATTACGTTTCTCTTCTAGAATCCCAGCCATCCACGTATCCACAGAACTCTCAACTCTAATATGGTGAACAATAGTCTGCTTAGACTGTCCAATTCTATCTACTCGGCCTTCAGCCTGATCCTGCTTACCAGGATTCCATTCCGAATCTAGCAATACTACTTGGCTAGCAGCATTGAAATTGAGACCAGTACCGCCAGATTTATAATTAGCTAGAACAATATCCCACTGAGGCTTTTCTCCTACAGTCTTGACATCAAAGTCTAATTGAATTTGATCACGCATGTAATCACTAGTGCGCCCATCGTAAATGACAGCTCTAGATCCTAATCTCTTCTGTAACTGAGTTAAACCGTCCTTGAATTGAGAGAAGAGAATTACTCTGTCTCCCTCTTCAACTATTTCTCTAATTAAAGATTCAGCTTTATCAATTTTAGCTGATTCATACACTTCAAGTTTAGCTAGTACTTCTTCGATTCCTGTTTTCTTATCTCTAATCTTTAACTCAATAGCAGCAGGCCAGACAAGAACCTGTCGAAGTCTTAGTAATACTACAATCTTGTAATCCATTGACATTGCAATATTCTTATCAGGATCTAATGCAATCTGAGCGTAACGTCTCGCTTGCTCGTAAGCCTTCCATTGCTTATAATAATTCTCTTTGAATTGCTCAGCAGTAATCAGGTGCTCTACAGGCTTAGGTGGTGGCATATCAATACCAGCATCATTACGATTGCGGATTAGTAGTCTAGGTCCAACCATCTTAACTAATCTCGATTCCCCACCATGAGTCCATGTCCATCTGCCGTTGAAATTTTTTCTACAGAAGTCCCTGAGGAATAGATTCTTATTTACAAAGTTTTCTGGATCTACGAGATGTATCTGAGTAAAAAGTTCTTGTGGCTTATTAAGAATAGTAGTCCCTGAAATGGGAATAACGTTCTTTACTGTAGAGAAGTCCCATTTGTTACCTTCATGCCCGCACTTACATTTAACCCAGTTTTGACTAGAATTAATTATTCTACAGTTCTCACATTTAGTACAGAGGTTATTAGCAAAGACTAAACTAGTAACTCCCTCGCTAGCTGTAGTGCTAGCATTCATAATGTTATGAGACTCATCAATCAATACAGTATCAGCTTTAAGATCTCGAAGCTCCTGTAGAAGATGTGAGTCTCTACGCCATGCTTCATAGTTTACAATAATAAGAAACTCAGAGCTAAGCTTAAGTGCTGACAGGAGGAAATCTCTTTCTTGTCGAGGCAGTTTGCCTATTACTACAGGAGTCCTATGCGGAGTCCATAGCATTACTTCACGAGCAAAGTTATGCATAGTATCGCTAGGACAGATAACTATTACTCGCTGAGCATCTAGTAAGTCAAGATAAATAAGGCTAGTAAGAGTTTTACCTAGTCCTCTCTTATCTCCTAGAATTCCTTTCTTTGCAACAGCAAGATGGGTTCCACCGTCAATCTGATGAGTCAGTGCCCCTAATCCATCAGTGCGGTTCTCTTTACGCCATGCTGCACTAAGACAAGAGTTTCTAAATGCTTCTCGCTGAGCTAGTAAAGCTTTATTAACTTTATCAGCATCTAGTAATCTTGATAGTTCTCGCTTTAGAGTTTCAACTAGATCTTTATCATTTTTACCTTTACGTTCTAGGAATTTAATATCTTGATTAGCTTCATACCAAAGCTCTTGTACTTCATTAAGTTTCTTCTTAATCTCCTCGTAAGCTTTAGTAAGAGTTTCTTTTTGATTAGTTAACTCTCTAGTATTGTCAGACTTAATTTTCCATTCAGCTCTGTTAGCTTCTATTCTTTTTTCAGTTGCCACTATCTCATCAAGAATATCGTCCTTACGACTCATTTAGTATTTCACCTTACCTAGTGGCAGAAAATCTTTATACAAAAGTGCGAGAAAAAGTAAAGATAAAAGTACAGCAAGAAGAAAAGAAATAGAGAATGCCATTAGAATCATGATTAGATTAATAGCAATACTATCGTACTGATTATTAGTAATCATTAAGAATTCCTGTAGGATGCTCGGGACAGTCTATTATCCAACTACATTTATCAGGTCTGACATGTGCTGGTCTACGCTTTCGTTGTGTGAATGTTTCTTGACACTCACTGCACCTCTTAATCATTCTAATGCAACTATCTTCTATTGTCTTTAGATAGACTCCGCAGTGTTTACTAATCATTAATGGTCCCCACAAGTTAACAAGTCTTTTTCTACAGGTCGGTAGCAGCCCTTGGCTGTACATAGAACAACTTCAGGCATTGAATAGGTAGCTCTAAGCTTGAGATAAAGGAACTGGCCATTCATGGCGAGAGCGATATCTTTCAAGCTTGCCTCATTAAGACTTCTCATCTCTGGACTATTTAACTCAACCTTATCATTAACAACAATAACAGGAATCTCAACTATTTCTGTTGGTTCACCTGAGAAAGATAACATGATTATCTCCTGTACTGATTATCTGGGTCTATCCTACTCTGGGATAGAGTAACTGTCAAGAGAAGATATACTTTATAGAGAGTCTAGAAAGGGAATTGAACCCTAACTTTTCGGTCACGCTGCACTTTACTACTGCGCTCCTACTCAGGCCAGCCATATCTATAGCAGACGCCCATATATTTATAGATACAGCACCAGACCTAGACTACCATTACCTCAACCGGGTTATTCCGTCGACATTACCCTTCCCTGTGTCTCCACAAGGAAGCTTATCTAGATCTGCCTACTATTAGTGGCCCATCGTACGTCTCAATATAGTCGCCAGTATCGTCATTCTGAGCGTAGACTCCCTGAGTAAGCTCAATGTTAGACTGATTCTTAAGGCGATCTCTAGCTTCAGTCTCAGAATCTACTGTGGCTGTCTTTTCTGTATCGTTCCAAATAGACCAGGTCATGTGCTGTTATCTCCGCTTCTTAGAGTTAGTCCATTTGCATCTATTACGTCTGGCAGACTTAGTACTATCTCTCCGGGACCGTCTAGTCCAACCCCTAGTCTTAACCTGTCTGCCATCTTTAATGCTCATCTTTTAAGTCTTTCTCAGCTTTTTCTAATTGTTTCTCTAAGTGTTTAGCAACGTGATCTGCTCTCTCAGATTGTTTCCAAGTACTTTGATCTCTGTCATCACCGCTACCTCCGCCACGGCTTCTACCATCTCTTGTCATGATTAGTTATTTTCCTTCTACAGTAGGAAGTGAAGCAATCTTATTAGTAGTAGCTTGCTCTATAGCCTCAGCATTAGGTAACTCAGCACTATAGAATTCTATTCGAGATAAGAGCCACTGATAATGAATACTTTCCTGCGATTGAAGTTTCGACAGGTCTGCTCTTAGTTTATCTATTGCCTGTCTAATCTCAGTCGCAGTCATCTCTTGTACTGAGATTGATTCTCTCACATGAGGAGGGTAGTTGTCAAGCAATTGATACGCAGCCTGAGAACTTCCAAAGTCAAGAGTTGTTCTCTGGGTTCTGACTCGATAGATCATTAATCCTCTTTGTTAAGCATCATTTTGGCTGTTGCTAGTTGAGAAAAAGCTTGAGATATATTAGCAGCAATTGCCGCACGTTTTAAGTCAGTATCATCGAATGCATCATTCCATATTTTATTAGCTGTACTTGCAAAGGCTCGTGCAGTCTTAATTAGTTCTTCTATTTCCATGACTATATTCCTCTCTACTGATTAGTTTCTAAGTAGGGACTATGGGAGTTGAACCCATGACCTCTTGTTTATAAGACAAGTGCTCTGACCGTTGAGCTAAGTCCCTAACTTTTAAGCTTAAAGTCCTGAGGGCGGTAGGATCACGATATAGCACTTTCGTTGTAGCCTACTCTTACCTAGTGCTAGACCCTCGTAGGTTGACAAGAGTCGAACTTGTCGTAAGCCACTAATAGGTTCTCTATTAGCTCTTAAACCCGCCCTGCGTTTATAGTATGCGCAGCCCACTCTCTATCCCACCTGTAGAACTTAACTCGCAGGCAACTCTTGAGGATCCTTAGGCTGTGTAGGGTTAGGCTTAGCTACAGCTTTTCTGCCTCTAGGAGCTGTGTCTTTTGGAGTAGTATTCACAACCCAAACTGTACCAGTAGTAGGATTAGTGTAGTCCCAATTCTGCGGAGTCTTAATAGTCTTGATATCTTCATGACTTACTCCGCCAGCCTGAGCATAAATCTTCTGCATCTCTTCTACAGGAAGGTCAAGGAAGTCAGCAGACTTACTAAGATTCTCGAAAGTCCACTTATCTCCATTAGGTTCATGTTTCTTGTAACAGGTTACGTTAACGCTAGCCCGTGGTAGTCCTGAACCGGCACTAGCCCCGGCAGCATTAACTCTAGTAGCAGTAGGGTCACCCATCTCCTTAAGAAGCTCATTAGCATCCAGCTCAAGATTGAATGCATCAATAAGCTTACGAAGAGAGCGAGAGCCTGCTTGCAACTTCTCCTTGAACATAGCTCTCTCAGTGGACAGTTTCTCCTTATCAGCCTCTGAGAGGTCCTCGACTACCACCGAGGACTCCGCAAGCGTCCTAAGGCGCCTTGTGGCCTCAGCAATGGCCTCCCTGAGCTTCACGGCAGTCTCCTCGTCACTGCCTTCCATCCATGACTTAATAGCCTTCTCCTGATCGCCCTCGACAGCAGCAAGCCTACTGTCGACAGCCTTGAAGGCAGCAATGTTCTGTTTGTGTGCCTCAAGGAATGGTGCGATAGCAGTAGTGTCAACCATGATTAGTTACTCCTTAGTAGTGGATCCTTGCTCTAGTAAGCTCAGTCTACCGTGGCTCGCCCCAGTTGTCTAGTAGTTTCTCAGTAAAACTTTGAACGATCTCTACAGGGGCATCTCCGCAGAGGTAAGGCTGTAACTGGTTAGGATCCCACAGTTCGTCCTGCACTAGCAGAGCCTTGATGACTGTTACGTACATGTCACAAGTCTTAACAAACTTAGCAAAGTCTGTTTTTATCAAGTCAAGCTCGTATTTAGTCACAGCTTCCCCAGTAGCCCCTCTACAGGCTAATTGATAAACCCTGGCTAGCATGTTAGGGAACATCCATCCGAATTCTTGAACCTTAGTAAGGTACTCAGTACTTTCTGCGAAGCGCTGCAACCAACTCAGCATAGTAGCAGAGTCAACGTTAGGCAGGTCTTCATACTCAGTCCCGCCACCTACTGAATAGAGAATGTTATTGCGTCTGCCTATTTTATGCCGGGTGACATGGTGGTATTTGGCTAATACTGCTAGATCAGAGTACAGTAGAGTAATAGAACCTCCTACTATGCCGTGAATCTCCTTCACTGTTAGCCTACTAGGAGCCCGACTAGCAAGTACCGACATAACCTTACGGTGTCTAGGAGCTAGTGCTAAATCAATTTCCATATTAATTTCCATGATCGTTTCGACAGGGCCTGTGACCTGCGGTTATTTGATTCCTAGGGATTCTAGCATAGCGTCAAGCTAGAAGCTAGGTTGCTGTATTGATGCAGGTCAGAGCCCTTTCAAGCATAAACTTAGTTGATCTCATGAGAATGTTATATAAACGTGCTGGTCAGATGGATCCAGATATCAGGTACACCATGATCAACTAAGAATCAAGGATGGTTTTGCCTGGTCAGAGGGTTAGTTTATAGGTCCCCCTGATTATATATAGCCCATAGTGAAATGGAGGGCTATATAATCGTTTCTGAAGATCAACAAAAAGATTTAGAAAATTGTTAGGCAGAAAGAATTAGCTTTGAGAAATAATTATCACCGTGACTATCTACGAAGAATAGTCAGTAGGGACAGGGGATTTTGGGGGACCTGGATGTGAGGCTCTCAGTGAGGCAGCTAGGGGTCAGCAATGCCCCTCTGAGAGCCATCCGTCCACAGCCCAGTTCATGATCAACAACTTATTAGCATGGAGATTTAAGCATCCTTGGACCAGTCATATGCATCTAGCTTTTTAATCAGATCCGCAATTCTCCCAGCTTCTCGGCACTGAGCATTAGACAGAGTCCAGATATCAACTCGACCATGAATATTGACAATAGCGTCTGCTACTTCAGCAGCGCGAGAATAGTTGATACCAAATCGCTCAACTAATGCGACGGTCATATCAGAATCAGTAATATCAGTCATGATTAGCTCCTTCGTCTGATCAATCGCTCTAAGTACCAATCTACTCCTCTGTGCCGGGAAGTCAATAGGCCATTTGGAGTAAGATTTGAGAGAAGATTAGGGGGTTAATAACTAACAAGCTTCAGTCGAATTAGTTAGTTAATCTCTAACATCGGAGGACTAGACCAATGTGGTCTGTTAATAACATGTTGTCATGGTTTATAGTTGGAAAATAACCACCGATGGTACCTAACTCTCTATAAATTTTTATAGATTTTTAACTATTGACAGATACTATAAAATAACTAGCATGAATAAAATTTACATAAAGCTATCAGATGGATCTACTGTGACTTCAGATTTTGCAGATCAAATTATTACTAAGAATGATACTCTATCTTTCTTGGAGTGTGGACAGAAACCTGAAGAGAGAAGATTATTTCCTTTAGTAAATGTTATCGAATATAAAATAAGAGATAAGTGGGATACAAGGCCATGGTAGTACATATCTTCCCTTGACTGTCTAGTTATACTGGCCTCATGGAGATAAAAACTCCCTTAATGTCAACCCAGTACTTGAAAATAGTAAACTGGGCTGAGCAGTTCTATGCTCAAAGGAAACGATTCCCTCCTGTAGAAAGCTTTTTATCTTACTGGCCTGGATTAGATGTAGATGACTTTCTTAATCATCCTGCTGTAAAAAAGTCATTTCATAACAGAGGAATGAAGACTGCATTTAATAGAGGACCGCAGGACCTGTCGGACGAACAAGTTGCTGCTGTGCTGACTATAGCTAATTATGACGATAGACGTTCTATTCCTAGAAAACTTTCCAGTTTAGGAATACCTGTTACTAGATGGAATGGCTGGAAGAGAGACCAACATTTTAGAGAGTTCCTGCACTCACAATTAGTAGATAACGTTGAAGGTAGTTTGGATAGAGCATTCGAAGGCTTGCTCAGAGCTGTCGATAAAGGTGAAGTTACAGCGATTAAATACTACATGGAGCTAACTGGTCGTGCGCCAAGTGAAAAGGAACAGAATTTCAAGTTAGCAGTCTCACGGATAGTGGAGTCGCTCACCCGCCATGTTAAAGATCCTGAGACTATTAAGAGGATTGGCCAAGACTTTGAGATGATTATGGCAGGGAAGGATCCTAATGTTCTCTTTCTCAACCCTGTAGAAGACGAAACTGGACTTGCGATCTAATGAAAGATAATGCTGGTTGTCCTGACTGTAAGCATAATCCATGCACCTGTAGAAAAAGAGTTAAACTATGACCAGTATGTTTGAGAATGATCCCTTTGGGAAAGTGAAGACAGACCAGAGTAACCCTAATCCTTCTACTAGGGAAGTAACTAGCTTTCATACTAAGGCTGATACTGACGGTTCGCCTACTTCTGCACATCATACTCTGGGAATTAACCGTAATCAGGCAGCTCCAGGCAATCATGTTCATGACGGCAAGGCTAGCCCTAAGATTGGTAGAGGCTTAAATCTAACTTTAACTGGAAGTAAAGGTGGAAACGCAGCTCTAGGTAATCTTATTACTATGCTCAAGCAAGTTATTGAATTCACAGATAGTACTACATAGGAGCTGTAGAGAAATTGGATATGGAAGAATTTAGTAAGAAGGCTCATAATGAGTTTCTTAGACAGGATTTAGGTCAAGCTGCCTATGAAGCTTACGAGAAAGAAGTAGTAGGGATTATACAAAGAAAGTTATCATGGGAAGAGCTAATGCAGGCTAGTCCTAAATTAGCATTTGCTTGGTGCAAAGCTGCCAGTGCTGTCCAAGAAGTTGTCACAAATGAAAACTACTAATGGCTAGGTGGGCTAAGAAAGTAGATGATGAGGACTTTGCTGGGATGTTCCAGCGAGGTTTAAATCAGGCTGTTCTGAGACCTACTATCCATAACTATAAGCCTCATGAGAAGCAAGTAATCTTTCATAAGTCTACTAAGAGAATTAAGCAGTACATCGGGGGCAACCGCTCGGGTAAGACTGTTGGGGGAATTGTTGAGGATATTTATTGGATGCGGGGAAAACATCCATATAGAGCTGTTCCGTCTGCGCCTACGCGAGGGAGAATAGTCTGCGTCTCACGTAGAGAAGGAATGGATGAGATTATTATTCCAGAGATTAATCGCTGGCTTCCTCCTTCCGATTTAATTAATGGCTCCTGGGAAGATAGTTATAGAAAAGCTGATAGCAAACTTACTCTGTCGAATGGCTCTACTTGTGAATTAATGACTTATGAACAGGACCGTGAGAAGTTTGCGGGGACTTCTCGACACTGGACTCACTTTGATGAGGAACCTCCTAAAGCTATTTATGATGAATGTAAGATGAGATTATTAGATACAGGTGGGACACTATGGATTACTATGACCCCTGTAGATGGAATGACATGGACGTTTGATGAGATTCACATGAAAGGCTTAACTGGGGAAGATCGAGAAATTTTAGTTTTAATTATTGATACTGAAGAAAATCCTTATTTATCACCTGAAGATGTTGAACGAGTTCTCGGAGGATTAGACGAAGATGAACGCAAGGCACGGAAACAAGGAAGATATGTTAACCTCGGAGGACTTGTCTATAAAAGCTTTGATCCAGGGATTCACGTCCTTGAAGAAAGTATTGACTACACTAAGCTACTTAGTTGGACTCAATATAGGTCTATGGATCACGGTCTTAATAATCCTACTTGCTGGTTATGGCATGCGGTAAGTCCAACTGGTGTAGTTATTACTTATGATGAACTATATCAGAATGAAACTCTTATTTCTGAGTTCGCCAGGATGATTCATGATCGGGATAGATCTCCTGGTCGGCGCTATCCTGACCTCTGTATAGGGGATCCGGCTATCGCCCAGAGGAATGCACAGTCAGGGTTAAGCGTACAAAAGCTCTATTCTATTGAAGGAATACCTATTCAGTTAGGTAATAATGATATAGCCGTTGGAGTAGAGAAGATTAACTCTTACTTGCGTACTGGAAGATGGTTCATTGATCCTAAGTGCAAGAATCTAATTAGAGAGATTTCTAGGCTTCGCTGGAAGATTTACGAGACAGCCAAGAAGCGACACGATAATAATCCTAGAGCTGAAATCCATAAAAAGAATGACCATGCTCCAGACGCTGCTCGCTACTTCTTTGGACTAATGCCTGATTTAAGACTGCCGCAGCCTGTAGAGCTGTCGAAAGAAAAAACTAATAAAATAGTACAGGAAGCTCTTGATGCAGTCATATCTAGACCAGGAGCTGTTTATGATTTAAATCTCCGTAGGCCACAGCAGCATACAGAATGGACTGCGATAGATGAGCATATGGGAGGTTATTACTAATGACAAAGGATTGGAATTTATATTCAGATTTATCTGATAGACTTCCCTGTAGAGGAAAATATTGTTGGACTATGGAACAATGTTTTAGAGAGATATTAAATGTTAGCTATACATTAGATGAAGTTATACTATTTAATAAGATATGTAAGATAGGAATGATTGATGACTAATTCTGTAGATAGATTTCAGATTCTTGAAGCTAATCAGCTTATGTTTCCTCATAAGTGCTCTGTTTGTGGAGGATTCTCTGATAAATCTGGGAATAAAGAACGAAAGTTTATTGATTTTGGATTAGATATTGAGTTTTATGGCAAAGTTTATATTTGTACTGAGTGTTTTTCAAGTGCTACTAGTATAGTGGACTGTGTTCCTGTAGAAAAATATAATAGTTTAGAGCAGCAATTTAAAGAACTGAGTAATGTAGTTTCTCAGTTAATTGAAGAGAATGGGATGTTGCGAAGTGCAGTGGATACCTTTAGGATTATTAGTAATAATGAACCTGGTCCTAATATTGTTACTATATCTGCAATTGAAGACGAAGAACGATCTGATAAGGGAACTGCAGAAGGAAAAAAGGGATTTGTTAAACAGACTGATGAGCGGGGATCTGAGGACTTACATAGCAATGTCAACGCAGAACCAGCCTCAACCTTCTCATCCCTCGGGCTTGACATCTAGTTATAACTATTACAGTATGAGTGATGAGGCTGAATTAAATAGGATGTCTAATCCTGAGATAGATGATGCTACTGACTTAATGATGGATTTTGGTTTGGGGCATTAAATGACAGCTATCCTTGACATTAAAAGTTCTCGTGCAGCTAAAAAGCAGCATGATTCTATAGTTGCGTGGACATGGGAACAATTTACAAGGATGAAGAATGCTCGAACTATCATTGAGCGACAGTGGTATCTAGATTTATCATTTTATTTTGGTAAGCAGCATGTAGCTTTTATTAGACCTGGACAGCGCGGATTTGCTGCTGGCTCTACTAAGTTATGGATACCTCCTGCACCTTACTGGAGGGCCAGACCAGTAATCAATAGAATTAGACCAACTATTCGTACAGAGATCGCGCAACTTACTAATAATAAGCCTAATGCTACAGTTGTCCCTGCTTCTGCTGAAGAACGAGATATGTATGCGGCAATGGCAGCGGAACAGATCTGGGAAAGTATTTATACTGACAAGAAGCTTAAGGCTATCTTTCGTAGAGCTGTGTGGTGGAATCAAGTCTGTGGTAATTCTTACATTAAAACCTGGTGGGATTTTACAAAAGGTGAAATAGATCCAGAGACAGAGACTCCTGTCGGAGATATCTGTTTTGCACATGTAACTCCATTTCATGTCTTTGTTCCTGATTTACTAGAAGAAGAGATTGAAGATCAGCCTTATATTATTCATGCTCAAGCTAAGTCTCCTGAATATATTAAGATGAGATATAAAACAGGAGTTGATGGAGAGCAGATTAAGACTGTAGAAACTACTGGTCGTGAAATACTAGAGGAATCATTCCTTAATCTTATTGGTAATAGCTCAGTAACAGATAAACAACGATCTGTGCTCGAATTTGAAGTTTGGGTTAAGCCTGGAATGCATCCTAACTTTCCAGATGGTGCTATGTTTACTGTGGTAGGCAATAAGATAGTTCAGGACTTTGCTGGTCTGCCTTATAGTCATGGTAAGTACCCATTTGCTAAGTTGGATCATATCCCTAGTGGTAAATATTATACAACCTCTTCTGTAGAAGATCTCATTTCACTACAGAAAGAGTATAACAGAACTCATGGTCAGATTATGGAGAATAAGAATCGCATGGCTAAACTTCAGTTGATGGCTGAGCGTGGAGCTGTAGATGCTTCTAAGATGACTAGTGAGCCTGGACAGCTAATTGAATATACGCCAGGATTTAATCCTCCACAGCCTGCACCTGCACCTCCTCTGCCTTCTTATGTAATGGAGACTTTAGATAGAATACTGCAAGACTGGAATGATATTAGTGGACAGCATGAAGTTACACATGGTCAAGTTCCACCTGGGGTTACAGCTGCGACTGCTATTTCATTCTTACAAGAACGAGATGAGACGAAACTTAGTCCTACTTTTGATTCTCTTGAAGAAGGTATTGAAAAAACTGCTCAAATGGCCTTAACACTTATTCATGACTATCTTACTGTAGAAAAAATAATTAAGATAACAGGACCTGATGGTTCTTTTGATTCTTTAACTTTTAAAGGTAGTGATCTAGCTAATAATCTAGATATTAGAGTTGAGGCTGGTTCTGCGCTTCCTACTAGTAAAGCTGCTAAGCAAGCTTTTGTTTTAGATTTGATGAAGTTAGGATTTGTTGAACCCAATGATGGTTTAGAAGTTCTTGATATGGGTGGAATGACTAAGATTTATGAGAAAGTACAGACAGATAGAAGACAGGCTCAGCGTGAAAATCTAAGAATGTCTAAAGTTACAGATAAAATTCTACAACAATATCAACAACAAAATGATGAGTTGCTACAGCAAGATCCTATGCATTTTGGATCTCAACCTCAAGTGGATGAAGTAACTGGCGATCCTGTAGTAGATCCAAATACAGGCCAACCTGTAGAAGAGCCTTTAGATCCTCCTATCTTAATATCTGTAAATAGTTGGGATAATCATCAAGCTCATATCATGTACCATAATCAATATCGTAAGGGTCAAGCTTTTGAAAATCTACCAGAAGCTGCTAAACAATTATTTGAAGCTCATGTTAGACAGCATATTGAAGCTTTAGGTATTGAATCTGAGACTATGAAACCTAGAGTAGCTGCTGGATTGCCACCTGTAGATCCAGCTGAATTACAGCAAGAAGGACAACAACAAGAAAAAGGCCCTCCTGGTCCTATACCTTCACCTGATATGGAGAGTTAAATGCATTTAGTAAGTGCTACAGTAGATTTCTCTGTTGTAGATAAAAGAAGAGCCGCGTCAGCATCTGCTGATCCAAATACTCATTTAACTACTGGTCCAACTGTATTTACTGCGAATGCCGGAGGTACAACTACAACTATTGTTGGTGCTAATGCTACACCCTCAACTACTACTAATGTAATTAGAGTTGGAGATAAATTTAGATTATTTGCTAGTAGTGGTGCATTAAAAGAAGAGAAAGTATTTGAAATTACTGCTGTGGCTGTGGGAGCTTCAACTACTGCTACTTTTAGTCCTGCTGCTGCAGTTAGCACAGCATCTGGTGACTTTATTAGACTTACAGGAACTGTAGAAATATCTGATGATGAAAACTTAGATAGTCGTCTTACAGCTATTAACTCTACTACTTATACAGCCGCTGTGCTTCGAGCTATGAGTATTAATGATAAGATTTATGCTATCCGTACAGAATCTGATTCTTCGGGGATTTAACTATGCCTGTCGAAATGGAAAGAAAACTTAGGCAAGAAGCTCTGAAACGTAGACTTAAAGGAAAAAGAGCTAATGCTTACATCTATGGAACTATGAGGAAGACTGGATGGAAGCCCTCTAGAGAAAATAAAACTCAATGACAACTACTAGTACTACTAATTATGGATTTGTTAAGCCTACTGCTGGAACTGGTGAACCAGTCTCAGTGCAGGCTCATTTAGATGATAACTGGGATAAAGTCGATCAGGATATGAATAGATTTGATCGACAAGTATTTACTGCTACTGGTACTTGGAATAAGCCAGCACGATGTAAAAGAGTTTTAGTACAAGTAATAGGTGGCGGTGGAGGTTCCGGTGGTGTTGGAGCTACAGCGTCGGGACAAGTAGCAGAGTCAGGTGCAGGAGGTGGAGGTGGTTATTCTGAGAAATTATTCTTAGCTTCTGTATTAGCATCTTCTGAAACAGTTACTATTGGAGCAGCAGGAACAGCAGGAACTTCTGGTGGAGGTGGAGCTGGAGGAGATTCTAGTTTTGCAACTGGTAAAGCTTATGCTGTAACAGCGACAGGTGGATTAGGTGGAGCTGGAGGAGCAGCAACAGGAGGTGTAAATAGTACCTTAGGAGGAGCGGGAGGACTAGGCTCTGGTGGAGATTTAAATGTAGGAGGTAGTGCTGGAGGATTTGGACTTAGTTTAGGAGGTGGAGCTGGAGCATCAGCAGCATTTGGTGGAGCAGCGGGTATGTATAGTGGTTCAGCTATTCCATTATTAGTAGGTGGTGTTGGTAATGTGGGAAGACCTTATGGTGGTGGAGCATCAGGTGCTGTTAATCCTCCATCTACAGCAGCAGGAAATGGGAGCGCTGGAGCAGCAGGAGTAGTAATTGTAACTAATTATTACTAGGAGAATGTAATGGCCTTCCAATCATATGATGAGTTGATAAATATGTCTAATGAAAATCCTAAAATGGCTAAAACTTTAGTTAACAAGGCTAAGCAGAGAGGTATGCCTGTAGTTAGTAGAAATAATACAGGATACGGCAGCAATCAGAATAATACAAGAATGGCTGCACTGAGACGTAGAATGACAGTTAAAAATACTATGCAAGATGATGAAACTGAAGCTCAGAAGATGGCTAGTAGTAGAAAGAAAATTGGATATTAATTGGTAATCTGTGCCTGTAGAGGTATAGTTAATTAGGAGGAACTATAATGTCTGGTCCTATTGGAAATATTTTTAATGATGATAATTCTTCTCTTGACAATGGTACCTCCACTGATCAAGATGACAGCAACGGGCAGGCACAAGGTAATTATAATCCAGCGTTTCAGCCGCTGTTGAACGATGTTCCTCAGGACCTGCACGATAAAATTATCCCACATCTTAATAAGTGGGATCAAAATTTCCAGAAGGTACAGCAGGGATACGCTCCTTGGAAACCCATATTAGATATGGGTGTAACACCAGATACAGTTCAAGCAGGACTAAACTTGGTTAGTATGCTTGAAAATAATCCTGAGGCTCTTTATAAGGCTTTAGTTGATTATTATAAATTTGGTGAGAATAAGGACGTTCCTAGCCAGGGCCAGATTACGGAAAATCAAAATAATACAGAGGATGATCCATATAAAGATCGTTTTGATCAAATGGAGCGAGGATTCAATACGTTAGCTGAACATGTCCTTCAGCAGAGACAGCAAGAAGAAAATGCTAAAGCTGATGCTACACTTGATCAAGAATTTCAAGCTGCTAAGCAAAAGCATGGTGATTTTGATGAAGAATGGGTTATAGCTAAATGTATGGCTAACTCTGATTTATCGATAGATTCTGCTGCTCAAATGTATCAGAAATGGTACCAAGGACAGATGGCTAAATTTGGTGCTAAACCACTTATTATGGGTGGTGGCGGTGGTGGACTTCCTCAAAATAATGTAGATGTTACTAAATTAAGTGGGAAAGATACCCGTAGTCTGGTTGCTCAAATGATTGAGCACGCTAAGCAACAGAGTAGAGGATAAAATGGCTGGAGCATCTACTACATTAACAGTGGTTGACTCGGTCCTTAAAGAAATTTATGAGGACCGTATTAGGGATCAACTTAATAATGAGACTATTGCTCTCAAGCGTATTGAGAAAACTTCTGAGGGTGTCACACATGATGTGGGCGGTAAATATGTGGCGTTCCCCATTAGAACGCGCAGGAATCATGGTGTGGGTGCCCGTAATGAAAATGAAGCCCTTCCCGACCCGCGTTCACAGAAATATGCGGCGGCTAGGATTAATCTTGCATATTTATACGGTGCTCTCTCTTTAACAGGTCAGAGCATGGAACTTGCTAATAATAATACTCAAGCATTTACTTCTGTCCTTGATGCTGAAATTGATGGACTTAAGCAAACTCTTGCTAAAGACACTAACCGTCAAATGTATGGAACATCTGATGGTATTTTGGCAGTTATTACTGCTGATGGAGCTAATACATTTACTGTTTCTTCAACTCAGTATCTTGAAGTAGGGATGGTTATTGATGTCTGGGATCCAACTTTTGCTACTGAAAAGTTAGACACTCGTGATATTACTGCTATTAATACAACTACAGGTGTAGTTACTTATTCTGGTGCTGATGGTACTACAGCAGCAAATGATGTAGTGACTCGTGCTGGATCTCAACAAAGGGAAAAGATTGGCTTTAAGCAGATTGTTAACTCCTCAGGGGCACTTTATAATATTAACCCTGCTACTGAGCCAGTTTGGGCATCTACAGTTAACTCGAATGCCGGTGTGAATAGACCTCTTTCTGAAGGTCTAATGATTAAAATGGTAGATGATATTAGAACTGCTGGTGGTGGAGTTCCTACAGTTATCTTTACTAGTCTTGGAGTTAGGCGAGCTTATTTCTTACTGCTTTCTCAGCAGCGTAGATATAACGATACTGTAGAATTTGCTGGTGGATTTAAGGGTTTGAAGTTTGAGACTGATGCTGGAGAAATTCCAGTTATCTCTGACTATGATTGTCAGCCTAACCGTATGTATTTTGTTAATGAGAAACAGATTAAACTTTATGAGGAATCTGACTGGTCATTTATGAATCGTGATGGATCTAACTGGCAGAGAGTAATTCAGAGTACTGGTAATTATGATGCGTATATGGCAATGTTGTTTAAGTATTGCCAGGTAGGTACACATCAACGCAATGCTCATGGATTGATTTCTGATGTGACGGAGGCTAGCTAATGGCTATTGCTAGTGGCTATAGAACTCATGATGAGGGAACTATTCATAGATATAGAGTCCCTGATCTTCTTACTAGAGAAGAGTTTCAGATCTACATGGCCTCTACTTATGGGGTTGGAGTAGATTTTAGAGATCTTACAGAAGATGAGAGAACTAAATTAGATTCTGGTGAGCAGCTAACATTTACTCCATATGGTCCTACAGATCATGACAGAGAGATTGCTGTACTTCGGGAGCAGCTTGGTATTACTGCTCTTGAGGAGCATGCTGGATTAGTTAGAAAGCATAATCCTAGTAAGAGAGATCCGATTGTTGAGTTGGATTCTCGTATTCTTTCTGCTGAGGAGTTTGCCAAGAAGTATGACGTTCAGATTCCTCAGCAAAAAAGTGGATCTACTGTAGAAAAGAAGAAGTGATGCCCGGACTGAGAATACATCATCTTACTCATAGAAATTGTATTATGCAAGTATGGCATCCAGGAGAACTCAAAAGAGATTCTGTAGTCTATAATAAGGGTCGAAAAGCAAAAGATTATCAAATTAGATTAGATAATGAAGGTAATGCTATTGTATCTGAAACTGTGTGGAAGAGACTACAAGAAGTAAGTATTCAATTTATTGTATTGAATGAAGTTAGTGATCCTCCTATGCAGATAGCTGGATTTTTTGAAGGAGAGAAACAGTCTCCAGTAGTGTACAAGGAAATTGCAGGTGCTATTAGTGAAATATTCCCTCCTGGAGTAAATCTATCTGAGAGAAAATAATGGCTAACTCCTTATATGCAGCATATAAACAAGAGCAACTGGGAGATGCAGCAGGACCAGGGCATGGTTCTGTAAACTGGGAAACAGCTACTATTAAGTTAGTTCTCTGTGACTCAGCAGACTATACTGCTAATGTTAACACAGATCAAGATCTAGCTGATATTGCGGCGGCTGGTCGTGTAGCTACTGGAACACTAGCATCGAAGACAGCAGTTCTCTCTGGTAATACTTTAACAATGGATGCTGCTGATTTAACATTAACTGCTGTATCAGGTGATCAATCAGAAGTTATGGTTATCTATAAAGACTCAGGAACAGTATCAACTAGTCTTTTGATTGTTTTCTTTGATACCTTTAGCTCTGGGATGCCTATTACACCTAATGGTGGAGATATACAAGTAGTATTCAATGCTAGTGGAATTTTTAATTGGTAGTAATGAGGATAGTATGAGACCTCGATTAGCTATACTAACTTTTGTTTTGCTAGTCTGTTCGCTAGTTTTTATAGTAGCTTCTACTCCTGTTGGTCCTGAACCTTCTCCAAAATTAAGTTCTGCATTAGCTTCATGTAATTTGGATAATTCAGGACGATGTACTGTTAACCATAATCTTGGAGTGGTACCGGAATCGGTATTACTTACTCCAAGTATAGTTAGCGGTCTTAATAGTTATACTTTAAGTACAGTGAAGGACTCTTTTACTGCTACTAGTTTTGTAGTTAGAGCTATGGTTTCACAATCACAGCCTAAAACTAACGTTACTATATGGTTCTCTTATGTAGTTTTTGGTACAGGTTCTTTATCTCCTTCTACGACTACAACTACAGTTCAGCCTCCTATTCAGGGATTCCCTAATAATAGTAATACGGGAGTACCTGTAGGAACAATCTTTGATACTACGATTAATGGTGATTATACAGTCACACAGGATAGTTTGATTATAGATAAGTGGCATATAACAGGTAATCTTATTATTGCTGCATCAAATATAGAAATTAAAAATAGTCAAATTGATGGATTTATGGGAAATGCTTATTCTGGAGCTAATTCAGATAAGCATTTTACTTTAACAGATACTACTGTCGGACCTTCTAGCGGCTGTATCTTAGATATGAGTGCAGTCACGGAATCTAACTATATCGCTACTCGTGTGCATCTTCGTAATGTTAGTGATGGGTTTGGAATTACTCAATACGGTAATGACAATCCAAAACATTCAGATGTTACTATAGCAGACAGTTTTGTAGAATTATGTGGAGTACAGCCTGTTCACTCTGACGGTATCCAGGGATATATTGGTGGAACAAATGTAGTTATTAGTCACAATACAATCAATCAATTGCCGTGTTCTAAGGCCAGTAGTTTTCCATCTTCTTGGAAGTGTACACAAGATGATGTACAGACTGCTCCTATATTTATCTCAGATGGATCAACTTCTGCTGATGTACATGATAATCTGCTGATTGGTGGCTCTAGCTCTATTAGAATTAACTATGCAAATGGTGGAATCTATAACGGAGCTAATAACTTTGTAGTTAATAATTCATGGCAATTTGGACCTGTAGATAATGAAAATGGGATGTGTGATGGACATATAAATCCTTGGACAAGAACTAATGCTAATGGAAATAAAGCAGTTATTGTGGATGAGAATTTCCAATTAGTGTCTATTGTATCTGATCTCTTCTGTGCTCCATAATGGGGTAATATGGCTTTATCAATTGTAGGTGCTACTGTAGGGACTCAGAGTGCCTCTGGTTCTCCAGTTACTGTTAACAAACCTACAGGGACAGCTAATGGAGATTTTATTGTAGCAGCACATCTACAAGATGTGTTTGGTACTCTTGCAGGAATGACTGGTGCTACAGGATTTACTCAGCAAGGTTCGTCATACTCCGGTACAGGTAGTAATTTTGGTAAAGTTTTTAAAAGAGCAGCAGATGGTACAGAAGGATCTTCATTTAGTTTTGGTCAAAACGATACTAGTGTAGTTCTTATGATTACATTTAGAGGTCATGATACAACAACTCCATTTGACGTAGATCCTACATGGAGTCAAGGAAGCTCTGGTCAGACTTTGCATATTGCTCCATCTATTACTACAGTAGCTACTAATACTGGTTTATGCTGTGTTTTCTCCACTACATCTGATCTAAATACAGCCTCTTATTTACCGCCAGCTAGTCCTGCTATGACAGAGCAAGGGGATGCGTGGGCTCAATTTACTGTAGCTGAATTAGCTACACAAATTCTTAGTTCTAGTGGATCTACAGGAACACGTACTGCCACATTCATTTCAGCTTCAAATAATGAATATACAACTCTATCATTTGCAATTAAAGAAGCTAGTGGAGTGGCTGCTGCTTCTTTAGTTATGTTTGATCAGCAGCAGTTGGATGCTCTTATGCAGGTATAGGAGAACTAATGGCAGCACAAAGAGGTACCTATGCAGTATCATTTGATCAGCAGACATTTGCTTCGGCTAGTGGTGACTATGATTTCTTCGAACTAACTCCTGCTGATGATAGACCTATCGAAATAGTAGCTATTGATATAGGTAATAAATCAGAAGTTGGAGATGTACAAGAAGAATTTGTTGCTTATTCAATAGTATCAGATAATGCTACTAGTGGTAACGGAACCTCAGCTACTCCAAGACCATTAGATTCTAGAGATGGTGCAGCGGGATTTACTGCTGAGACTGTAGGATCTACACCTGCCTCTACAGGAACAGCTGTAACTATTATAGCAAGTACTTTTAATATTAGATCAGGATTATATAGAGTGTTTCCGGAGCTGATGAGACCTAAGATTGATCAGGGTGATACTATGCTGTGTATTAGAATGCTAACAGGATTAGCTGACGATGCTACTATTAGTGGTACAGTTTGGGTTAGGGAACTTTAATGTTATTTACTACGGATGCCACTCACTCATATATCGATATTAGTGGTGAGTTCGTAGTTCCTACGTTTTCTTTAGATCAGACAGTACAGTTATCTGTTATTTCTACTTCTCCTACTACATTTAGCCCTCAAGTAGTGCAAATAGTTAGTATTTCTATAATTACTACTAGTTCTACAATCTTTGATCCTATAGTATTATATATAGTACAACTTTCAGTTGTTTCAACTTCCTCTACTATATTTAATGTTCAAGCAATTCAAGTAGTGAGTGTTTCTGTACTTAATACTAGCTCTTCTATTTTTGATCCTATAGTAGCTCAAGACGCACAAATTACACAACTACAGATCGTTTCGACTAGCTCTACAATTTTTGATCTACAAACTATACAGATAGCTCAGTTACAAGTATTATCTGTGCCATCTATTATATTTTCTCCGGCTGTAGAGCATATAGTTCAGTTATCTATAATTAATATAACTAGTAGTATATTTGATCCTGCTATCTCATATATAGTTCAATTATCTATAATTGCTATACCAAGTGCTATATTTGATCATTCTGTCATTTCTATATTACAGATTATTACTATGGAGGTACTATCTTCTCCTAGTATAGTATATAATCCCTCAATATCAGGAGAAGGACAGACACCTATGGTTGGTAGTATTGCAGATAGGGCTAGAGCTGCTATGTTGGCTGAGCTTTCTTTAAGTGAGCCTCAGTTACTTAGTGCTACAGATTTAGTACGTCAAGTCTTAGCTACCTCTGGGCAAACTTTAATTACACAAACGGATGCAACTACAGGAGAACACTATAATAGATATCTAATTGTTGTGAGAGATGTATAATGTATATCCCTGTAGATGATGGTAGATGGGTTAATGCAGATTTTGAGAGATTAGCACGAGTTATTAAAGACTATGATGAAAATCTAGAACTGAGATGGATACCTCCAGATAAAAGAACTAGAAATGATAAAAAACCTTATGTGATAGTAGATATAAGACTTAATGAAGTAGTACTATATGCCTCTGAGTTAGATACACCAGAAGATATTCTAGCTAGATTGTTTATAGCTGATAATGAAAAAGGTAATGTACTTAGTAAAATAGATGCTTATAATAATGCTATAAAAGCTATGAAGATGAAAGAATGGTTAGACGAACGAGAAGATATGAGAGATCAGGCTAACTTCTTATTTAGTTCTCCTTTGAATACTATTAAATTTAATGGAAAGAAATTAGATCACTTAAGGAGACCAATTTTATGATAGTCTCAGATATCAAGACTAGAGTAAAACGTCTCTTTGGTGATGAAGCTGGAGTACAGTTAACTGATGCTGATATAGTTAGAGCAATTAATGACTCTCAACTTGAAATTGTTAAACGTAATGAATCTCTATTAGAGAAAACTGCTACTACAAGTAGTGTAGCTGGAACACAAGAATATGCTCTTCCTACAGATCTTCTTATTTTTAAGTTTTTAATGTGGAAAGGTACTGGGGATACGTCTTACCAGAAGTTAAAGGGTTTATCTACTTCTGAGTTTAATGAATATATTGATGGATGGGATACAGATACTAGTATTAGAGGAGTACCAACTACTTTTACTTTACATGCAGGTAAATTTTTAGTATATCCTATTCCTCAGGATTCAATTTCTAATGCATTTAAGATCTATTACAATCGTTCTCCTGTGGATGTAGTTAATGATGCTGATATTCCTGATCTTCCATTACTATATCACACTATATTAGTTGATATGGTTCTTAAATATGCGTATGAGATGGATGAGGACTGGGAAGCAGCAGGTAATAAATCTCAAGAGACGAACAAAGATATTGATTATTTAAGAGGTAGAGAAGATTGGAAGCAGCAGGAAGTTTATCCTTTTATTCTTATTAGACAGGAAGATATGTAATGGGTGGTCAGGCATTACGACTCGGACCGTTCACGGGAGGGTTGAATACAGCTAGTGATGCATCAACTATTGCTGATGTAGAGTTAGCTGAATGTCTGAATTTTGAACAGGATATAGATGGTAGTTTAAAGTCTCGTACTCCATTTAAAGAAATAGCTGGTCATGCTAATTTTACTAGTAGAATATTATTTCTTTGTGAAGCTATTTTTGGTACTGATCATTATTTAATTTGTTCTAACAGTGATGGAGTTTTTTATTTTATTAATGGAGCTTTTACTTTAATTACTAGTGCTTTTGAGGCAGGAGCGGCAGTACAATATTCTGATAAAGTGTACTTAGTTCCAGCTCCAGGATCAGGTAATGGGGGAAAATGGGACCCATCTGGGGGATTCACAGCAGTAGCAGCTATTCCTAAGGGTAGATCAGCGGTCATCCATAAGGAGCGGCTCTATGTAGTCCCTGGAATAGATGCTACTGCTACTACAAGTAGACTCAAATTTTCTGATCCTGGTAACTTTGATAGTTGGCCAGCGTCTAATTTTATTGATGTTTCTCCTGGTGATGGAACAAAGCTTGTAGATTTAACTGTAATGCAAGATAATTTACTATTATTTAAGCAGCAGTCATCTTTTCTATTGGCATATGATGTGCGGCCAGATGATGCTGTATTGAGAGAGATTTCTAGTACGATAGGTGTAAATAGGCAATTTAACTTAGTTAATTATGAAAATCAAGTTTATTTATTTAGTAGTGGTTGGGTCTATGAGTTAATTAACTATGATTTTAATAGAATAAATACAAAGGTGCCATTTATCCGCGATGATACAGTTCCCTCATCTTTCTCTAACGAATTTATATTTCTTAGTTTGCTGGAAGATAGACTTATTTGTAGATTCTATAGAAAAATCTATGTTTATAATCTGCGTACTCGATCCTGGTCTGAGTGGGAATCCAAAGAAACTAATCTCCATTATTTTGGTCCTATATCCACTGTCCGACCAGCAACAGGTAATGAGTACTATGCAGGATCCTGTGTTCTGGCAAATAAAACTGCAATTAAGTTTCTAGATAAGGCAGTTAGTACTGATACAGAAATGCCTTTAGCTGCAAATGTGAGACAAGCTGTTGCAACAGGTGCACCATTAATATCAAATTATTTTATTACTTCAGATTCAGATGCTGTTGACATTAATATTAATGATTACGTACAGTTATATACTAGTGGAGATGTCCTAAAAGAAGGAACTAGATTTAAGGTTACTAATAAAATTTCTATTTCTGGTACTACTAGTATTTACTTTACTCCTAGTGCAGTAGCTCTTACTAGCACTGGAGAGAAGTTAAAAGTACTACCTACTATATATTGTCATGTGAGAACTAAGAATTTTGATATGGCAGCATCGCATCAATTTAAGCGTTTATGGTGGTGGGGTGCAGATATAGAAACTAACAATGAAGTAGTAGGTATTGCAACTCCTATTACTAGTAGTTTTATTGTTACATGGGATGATTTAGCTAATTATACATGGGATCAACTTAACACATGGGATCAGCCTCTGACTGCCCCAAGCTTAATACAAACTGTCCGTTCTACAGGATTAGGCGTAGTACGAGAATTTATTAAATTTGATAAGTCTCTTCGCTATAGGCAGATTAATTTTAAAGTAGAGCTATACACTGTAGGTAATACTATTGATGGACCTGCTAAACTATTTACTATGACAGCATTAACTGAGGCTCGACAGGTTGTTAGTAAGGCGGTGTCCTAATTAATGGCTGCCTATATTACAAGACAAACTTCTGAGATGGCTCCATATCTAGTTGGTAATAAAGTATATGGTGGCGGTAGATCTTTTCCAACGATGGGACCTGTAGATAAATTAGGATATATGGAGAGAGATGCTAAAGCTAAAGCAAGACGTAATGCTATGCTTAGAAGAATGAAAGCTGTAAATAAAGGTAACTATGCTAATCCAGAAGCTTGGAGGAAAGTTTAATGCAACTAGCAGGAGACTACGGCGCTAATGCTGCCTCTAGTAGACAGGGAGCACTGCAAAGACGTAACGAACCTTATGGAGCAGTAGGTAGTGGACTGTTTGGGGCGGCTGGATCAGGCTTAGGATTGGGTAGGAGTTCAGTTGGTAGAAAAACAAGAACTAGGGGAATGATAACAACAGGGTCATCTGGTAAATATAGTAAGCCTAGATCTGCTCCTCCACCTGCTGCTAATCCTGGTCCTATTGATCCTAATGCATGGCTAGGTTCAGATGTAGGCTATCAGGATCAATTAAGACAATTTGCTAAAGCTTTAACAGATTTCCAGTCTGATGTTACACGACGTCGAGGTGATATTGGTACAGATTATACTACTTCAACAAAAGCTTTGGGAGATCAAAGAGTACTTGATTTAAAAAATATTGAATCTGACTTTGGTTCTCGTGGTCTGATTCATTCTGGATTATACGGTAAAAATGTTGGTGACTATGAGAACGAGTATAATAAGAGATTATCTGATCTTACTACTAATAGAGATCAGATATTAGCTCAGCTTCTACAGGAACAGAATCAATATACAACACAGCAGGAATTAGAGAAGCAAGCTGCTCGGGAGGCTGCTCTTAAGCGTAGAGCTGAGACCTTAGGAGTAGTATAATGAGTATTCTTAATTTTAGAAATATACCTGAGGCTCCTTCTGGATCTAATAAAAGAAATTATACTTCTGATTTATGGAAATTTCTTCCTGGACCGTTTCTTAGTTTACTGGATCTTAGTCAGCATGGATTTCAAAAATCTCCAAGAAATATTACTGATCTAGTACAAGCTCTTCCTTATGGTAAGGCTGGTAGTGCGTTAAATCAACAGAGACCAGCTAGTATAGAAGATATTATTAGTAAGTTAGAATCTCTACAGAATCCTGATCGTTATTCAGTTGATCCTGAGTTGCTAAAACGACAAGCTATGGCTACAGCGTCGGCTCAGTATGATCCTGTTATTGCTCAGTTACGTAATCAGATGGGACTTGCACAGACTAGAGCAGAACGTAATAAAGCTCAGCTAGGATCTATGTTTGAAGGATTGTCTCAGAGTCTTACTAATGATATTGCACCTATTCAACAACAATACCAAGCTACTGAACAGAAAACTGCTGATCAATATACACAGTTACAGAATCAACTTAAATCTCAGTATAGTGATTCTCAAGCTGAGCAAGAAGCTATGCTTCGTAGATTAAATATTGAAGCTGCTGCACCAGATGTTTTTGATAAGCAAACTAGTAATAGAGATATGTATTTATCTAATGCTGCTACTGAGTCACAGAATGTACAGTCTCAATTAGCCCAACAAGAAGGTGGTGCAGTTAATTATACTCGACAGGGTGCAGAACTAGCTAGAACAGAAGGTACTAACCGTCAAGCTGATTTAATGAATGTTCTTAGTGATTATTTGACACAATCTGAAGGTCAAATTGGAGCTAATGAAGCAGCTAAGAACCAAACCTATTTAGCTCAGCTTGCTGGTCTACAAGGTAATTCTCAAAAAGATGCTATTGAGAGAGCTCAAAGAGATTTTGAAAATTACATTAAAGTTATTGGAGTTATGCAGTCCCTACAGCCAAAGCAAGGTCAAGCTGCATCGGGATTAGGCGATGTTGCAGGAAGAGCGTTAGGTCTAGGATTGGATACTAATAGTTCTCAAGCTATTCAGAATGTGTTTATGTCTGCATTAAGTTCTGATCCTATTATTCAGTCTGGATTAGATCCGACTTTTGGTGTATCTCTTACAAAAGAAGCATTAGCTAACAGAATTGTGGAAGCCGGCCGACAGCAGGGATTAGGACCTCAGCAAATTAATGCATTACAACAAATTGCGTTAGAATACTTTGGGCGTAGATAATGGCTGCTGTAGATTATAAGGAACTTTCATCATACTTCTCTGGGAAAAATAAGCCAACCCCCGGGGCAGTTGATATTGCTAAATTTATTCTACTTAATGCTGATGTTAAAAGAAGCCCTACAGCTCAGCAAAGTACTAATCAGCCTAGTTTGATGGGTCGGATTTTTGATGTCTTATCTCGACCTAATTATGCAGTAGCTAATTTTGTTAAGGGAGCTGTTCATGGTAATCCATCTCTACAAGATATCATATCAGGATTAGCTGGTACAGAGAAAACAACTTTTAGTGATGTCCTTGGTGATATTGGAGTACAGAAGGGTCCAGGTAGATCTATATTAGGGCTTGGATTAGATATCGGTCTTGATCCTACTTCCTATATTCCTGTAGGAGGGGTAGCTAGTATTCTTAGTAAGTTTAAGGGCGCAGGTAAGGTACTACCTGAAGCATCTAATCTACAGAAGTTCTTCGATAAAGGTGAAATAATAAATCCTGAACTTCTAGATCTGCCTGAAAAATCTACTGTAAAAATTCCTGAGGCATTAGTTAAAAATGAGCCATCTGTAGTTACTTATCCTAAAGATGTTCTTGCAAGTAAGCCATTTAAGCCTACTGAGCAGCAGTTATCCTTTGATTTACCTGGAGTTCCTCTAAAACTTCCAATTCCTAAGCCTGTAGAAAAAGCCGTTACTGCTGAGCCTAAAATTAAGAAACTGCCTGGACAACTAGAATTGGGATTACGTGTTGAGGATAAAGAAGGATATTTTGTACCTCTACCAAAAGAATCGGCTTTAGATTTAATTGATAAAGTAGCTAAAGGAGATCCAGAGGCAACTCTTAAAGTTATGCCTCGGCCAGGAATTGATTTTGAGCCTAGGCATCAAAATATTGCTGATGAGATTCTTAATAAGTTTGATCCTAAACGTTCCACTGCTCAAATTAATAAGAAGTTCTCCGATACTATAAATCCTAATCAGCAAGTTAAGCTATATAATTTGGCTGTAGAAGCTGTAAAAAAGATTACTAAGAATCCTAAATTAATTGAGGCTCATGCTAATAAAGTTTATGCAGCTATTGAAAAGACTTTGCGAGAAAGAGGATATGTACCTAGGCTTCATACTGGGGAAAATGTAAGTTTATCTGATGTTATACAACAAATGGGCGGACCAGCTAGAGCTAAAGAAGTACTTCAGCATTTCCCTCGTAACTTAACCGAGAAAAGTCCTATCTGGGATGCTATACAAGGGATAAGAGCTGCTGGTGCTATAGATGAAAGTAAGTCAGTTAAATTTATAGTTGATAAGACTGCTGAAACAAAGGCCGCTGTAGAAGCAAGTAACACTTTATCAGATGTTGGGGAGAAGAAATTTAATGATTTTCTAAAGTATTTATCTAAGAAGACTGCTAGTGCTGAAGAAATGAGTCCTGCTGCAATAACTTCTGCTGGTAAGTTAATTGACTATGTAGTTACTTCTGGTAAGTCTGCTGCTCTAGTTGCTATAGAGGCTAAGTCTAAAATTATTGATGAAATTGTATCTAAAGGTAGAGGCAAAGTAACTGAGCTAAATGAAGTAGTTACTAAAAGTTTAGAGAAGGATTTAGGGAAACTTCCAGCATGGTCTGTAAACAATAATAAGGCTATTGAATTTTTAATGGCAAGAATTGCTACTTGGTGGGGACAGAAAGACTTAAGACCTTTTACCTTAAATGCTATCGGTGCTGCAATGGCTACAGCGGCAGCTAGAGGAAAAGCTCTGAATAGACTATTCAAAGGGTTTGATACTACTCAGCGACACGAGGCATTAGCTGTTGCTCAAGGGTTGAGATTGCCGACTTCTCCTGAAACAGCACATCTTGCTGATCAAATTAGTAAAATGATGGATAATCTTGTTGGTCAAGTTAGTGGTACATCAGTAATTCTGAGATCAGCTGTTATTATGAAAATGCTTAATAAGTGGATGAAAAACTATAAAGTCGGATTTACATTTACTAATGGTAAAGTTAAATCTATTACTGGTGAGATTGTAGATTATTCTAAAGGTACAGACTGGCTTAATAGTTGGAAAACAGCTGAGATTTCAGAAGATCCTGAGATGTTCTTATTTAAATTACAACAAGCTATGGAGCAGTCTACTCGTGAGAAAGCTTTATTTGATGAATTAGGAGAACGATTTGGTGCCAAAGTCTCTGGTCATGGATTTAGTACTAAGATAGAAGGACACCCGTATTTAGAAGGCTATTATTTTCCAGAAGACGTTGCTAAACAAATACCTCGTGTAGCAAAAGACTGGACTAATCCTGTACATATGAGTGATCCTCTAATGAGGCATTATGATAGATTATTATCAATGTGGAAATCTGGAGTTACTATCTATAGACCAGGACATCATATTCGTAACTTAATTGGAGATGCTTACTTAGGATGGATGGATGGTGTGAATTCTATTCGTCCATACGTACTAGCTGCTAGAGTTCAGCGTGTCCTAAAAGGAATGTATCCCACTCTTTCTGATGTGGATACATTAGTAGAACTTGGTGTAACAAGTAGAAAGTTTAGTACCCCCAAACCAGGTGAAACTATATTTAGAAATAAGAGTGGTATGCCATTTACTGCTAAACAAATAGCAGCAGTTGCTCATCAAAAAGGCTTGTTGGAACATGCTAGAACTATTGAAGATATTATTGATTTAGGTGAGACAGGTAGATTTAAACCATTTGGTGGTAGAGTACAGCAAGTAGCTCGTAGTGCATCTGAATTGATTAGTCATAATTCTAGATTAGCTCACTTTATTGATAAAGTTATGAAGAGTAGGGGTAATAATTTAGAGGATATATTTGAGAAAGCTTCTCGAAGAGCTAGAAAATGGCATCCTACAGGTCTGGATTTAACTACATTTGAGAGAAAATTCTTACGAAGAATCATTCCTTTCTATAGCTGGTTAAGAAAGAGCACACCGTTACTTCTTGAGGGTTTAGTAATGAATCCTGGAAGAGCTGTGATACCTTCTAAAGTTTATCAAGCTGTACAAGAGTCTCAAGGAATAGAGACGCCAAGTCGTACAGATCCATTTCCTGTAGATCAGATGTTCCCTGCTTGGCTTAGATCTGAGGGAGTGGGGCCTGTCTCTCTTCCTGATGGAGTGCTAGGAAAGTTCTCTAATCAAGAGCCTCCTGGTTATGTTATGGCCGGACAAGGACTAAATCCTCTATCTCAACTTATATCACAGGTTCAGCAGCCTGGTAAAACACTTCTAAGTGGGCTAACTCCTGCTGCTCAGATTCCATTAGCTCTTTCTACAGGGCAGAATCTATTTACTGGAGAGCCTATTAGTGGTATTGAGGCTAGACCAGGGGCCATGCGGGAGTATATAGGCTCTCAAATCCCTATCTGGAATATGATTCAGGGGATCTCAGGAGTTACTCCATTTGGTACCGAAACTAAGAAGGCTGCTAAAGGTAGCCAGGCTACAGAAGCTTTTATTAACTGGTTAACTGGAGCTGGGATTAAGGGTACTGGACCTTATGTAAAGCAAGCTAGATTTGAAAGAAATATTCCTAGAAGAGTACAAAGACAAGCAGGACGGCAAAGTTTTCTTGAGTACCTTAAAGGGGTGACCTAATGAGTATACTTCATCCCATTTTACAATTTGCTCAGAGTCAGCCTATTATAGCTCCTCAACGTCGCCGTAATTTACTACAGCCTGAGTTCTATTCTCAAGATCAGCAACAGGTATCTCAGTCTGGTGGGTTACCTCAGCAAATGTCTAGTGAGGATTTTATCACTCAGCAATTACAGAAAATAAAAGAAAAATCTGCTCCTCCACAGCTTCAACCTGGCTCACGAGTAAAAAATATTGATCCGTCTGTTGCAGATCCTAGTAACTTTACTAGTTTTTATAGTATGCTTCAATCTATAGGTCAAGTAGGTAAAGAACAGTTAGCTGCTGCTCAAGCTCAGGCAGCATTAGCTAGACTGAAAGCTAGTCAGGCTATTGGTAATTCTATAGGCCAAGCTGCCCCTACTAGTGCTGGAGGTGGAAATTATGGTAAAGCTGGATCTGCTTCACTTCCTTCTAATCCTAAACAAAACTTTCAGTATGCGCAGAGTATTGCGGGTAACTATGGATGGAATTCTCCTGGAGAATTAGCTGCATGGTATCAGTTAGGTATGAAGGAGTCTGGATGGAATAATAATGCACAAAATCCAACTTCTACAGCCTATGGAATTGGACAATTCTTAGATTCAACTTGGGGAGGGTATGGAATTCCTAAAACTAGTGATCCAGCACAACAAGTAGAGGCTATGGCTCGATATATAAAAGCTAGATATGGATCACCTTCTAGAGCATTAGCCTTCCATTTGTCTCATAATTGGTACTGATTCAATATTGTTAGCAGGTGAATAAGTGTGGAAAAGACCGTATTTAACCAGGGATGCATTTATTATTTTTGTAGCTTTGGGTTTAGGAATCTATGAAATAGTGTGGGGAGGGGCTAGACCTGCTGTACTGACTTTTCTGGCTTCTTTAATATTATCTCCGATAGTAATGAAGATTGATGAGCAGAAACGTTTAGCACAGAAGAGGCAAAATAATGGTTCAAATGTTGATTGATAAATATCCATTTACTACAGTATGGATTATTACTGCATTATATATTTCAATATTGGTGGAGATAGTGCGGTGAAATTTCTTAGGGAGCATCCGTGGTTACTATCTTTAGTATTAATAATCCTAGTAGCAGGTCCGGGTTTTTATAGAGTTGAACAAATAAATAATAAAACTGATAGAACAGTTAGATGTATTAATGAATGGGCAGATGTTAGTGTAAATAGAGGTGTAGTATTAACTGATGCATTAGCAGATAAGAATGAAAAATTAGATATCTTATTAAGGGCTGCATCTGCTGCTGATCGTGAAGGGCTTATTAAAGGTCTCCGAGAATATACAGTAGCTTCAGATAAATATAAGGAATTATTAAAAAATAATTCTATCCCTGAATCACCTAAGTTAGCTTGTAATTAAGGAGTAATAATGTCTAAGTATGCAAAAGCTATTGTAGCTGCTGTAGGAGCTATTGTTAGTGTTCTGACTGCTGCTTATGCTGATGATATTTTTAATGCATCAGAGATTGGTACAGTTATTGCTGTTCTTATTGAGCAAGGCGTGACAGTCTGGGGAGTTTTTCAAGCTAGGAATCAGGTTAATTAATGACAAGGAAAATGTACGATTCAGTAACTGCTAAGGATATCCCATCTAATGTACAAATGGTAGCCGGCTATATTAGTGGAACATATAAGTGGAATGCAGCAGACTGGGCTAGATTCCCTAATGCAGTGCATGTCCATATTGCTACTCAGGCTTATATTAATGATGGAGAAGTTTTAGATGTAGAGCGTGGAGATGCTACTCCTGAAGAATCAGTTGATTGGGTTATACATCGCCGTGCTGTAGGAATTGACCCTTCAATTTACTGTAATCAACTTAATGGTTGGCCTTATGTTATACAAGCATTTAAGAATAGAGGAATATCTGAGCCTCACTATTGGGTAGCTCGTTATGATAATATAGCTATTATTCCTGTAGGAGCTATTGCTAAGCAGTATGCAAATTCTACATTTAGTGGCGGACACTTTGATTTATCAGTCGTTGCTGATTACTGGCCTGGCATAGATAAGGATACTATTGTGACCCCGGATGAAATTAGGGCTATTGCTGTTGCTATTTTAGATGTAGACTTAAGAGGTGGCAAAAGCTTAGCTGATGCTGCTAGATCTATTAACGCCGGAGAGATTGCTCAGAATGTAGTTATTACTCCTGAGCAAATCGAAACTATTGTTTCAGGTATTATTTCTGGCCTTCCTGTAGAAGCTCTTACTTTACAAGATGTTGAAACTGCTGTAAGAAATGTTCTTAGATCCGTCTAATAAAATCTAATAAGTCATCAACCTCTACAGGTTTAGAGTTTCCATTACTTTGAGCCTGTAGAGCTATTTTTTCGTCTAAAATCTTCAATGCCTCTGGTGGGACGATGGCAGGTGCATATCGAGCCCATCGACGCTCCAGAGGGGCATCTGGATCCCATTTCAGGCCCATGGAGCGCAGTCGTCCTGCCATACAAGGTACAGAACAGCATTTAATACTATCAGATGTATAAGAGAATGCAAAGATGCCATGACAGTACAGACACTCAGCTTTAGTAAAACCTTTTCCTAATAGGTCAAAGTAGATCATTACACTATCAGCTTCATGAATTATATCAAATTTAGTCTCTTCTGTAGAAATTTCTACAGAGATACCAAAAGCTTCTGCTGCTTCAGCTAGTACTTTTTCTTTGATCTTCTGTTTGTTTGCCATTAGTTCCTACAGGTTTATGTTGACAGTCGCACCACGTATTAGTGTCTGACTCATTATTAATACAAAAACTATGATTATCTGGAGTTTCAGTATCTGCTGCTAATTGGCACTATTTACATATCATGTTCTAATCCTAATATACTACATAACTCAATATACTCTTCTATACTTTTGCAGTATCTAGCTATTACAATCTTAGCTAATTTTATCGTTACTGTGCTTGGCTCTATTTCTATTAGTGTTTCTGGTATTCTTCCTCTCTTCTGCATAAAGGTTGTTGAAGGGCCAATCTTTGCAAGCATGAGGATCAGTCTCCTTTATCATTCTAAAACAATCAGGACAGCGTAATAAAATATCTAATTCAAAATCTTAAGGAATCTCTGGATCTATTTTCCTGAGCTTCCATGACCTTTATCACCTCTATCACTTTCTGGTAACTCGTCGATATAATCATCCCACTCAACCTGTACAACTGGTAGGACAAGTAGCTGCGCAATTCGGTCCCCTTGTTTAATTTCATATGGTACTGGTCCATGATTAATGAGCTGGACAAATATCTCACCTCTGTAACCTGAATCAATAACCCCAGAGCTACATAGTGTGATATTGTTACTTTTAGCTAAACCTGATCTTGGTCTAATTAATCCAAAGTATCCGTTTGGAATAGCAACACTAATTCCTGTAGAGATTAATTTACTATTTGAAACATAGAGTAGAGTATTCTCAATAGCGTGTAGATCTAAACCTGCATCTCCTGGATTAGCATATTTAGGTTTGATTGCATATTCATGAAGTTGAATGATTGGAATTCTCAGAGTTATCATTAAGCCATCCAAGTCTCTTTGCTCTCAATAGAGCATGTTTTAAATCATCAACGCCTAGATATCTGTATAATATATAAATTCTTGATTGTAGTCCTTGTATTGATAAATATAGTTGCTTAGCTATAACTTTTCTTGGGATTTTATTTGCTAGCATCCTACTTAGTTTTATGTGTTGTTCTTCAGTCAATTTTGCTGTCATCTTGATATACCTTATCAACCAGGCTGCGAAAATAATTATCAATTTGATAATAGTCAAATCCCTTATTTATTTTGAGATCTTCCTTTATATTAGTAACTAAATCATCAAATTTCCAAACTATTTGTACAATATAAAATTCTGGAAAGTCATTTTTACTTAACCCTATCTCCCTGAGAAGTTTAATGAACTTGATTAAAACTTCTTCCTTATTCATACTTCTAATACCTTTGCTGGAATAATTCCTATTTTATGTAAGTGATAGTAGCCTACTAGATAACTAGCCATCCAATTTGGTAAATGCCCAGAAGGCATTTTAGTTTGAGACCATGCTGCGGCAATACCCTTACAGTCAGCCCGTATTTCAATTAATTCATTTTGCATTTTATAGGCAGATCGTTTAAGCATTCCAATTATCTGAACTGCTGGAAGAGTAGATCCTGATTGCTGTAAAGCTTTATGTTGATAAAGTCTAAACTCTTCTGCAATAATACATTCTAAGTTACAATTACTCTCTAACCAATCCAATAATAGATTAAGATTTTTGATATCTAATTCATTAGTTTGAATTACTTCTCCTTCTTTATTCCATAGAGTTACTCCTGTAGAAGGTTTTACTATATCTCCAGGATCAAATGAGGCGTGCTTAATTTCACTATATCGATTTTGATTAATAATTCCCATTTCACCTTGAATGATCATTAGATCTTTCTTTCTCTGGAGATTCGATTTCTGCTATCTCTATTAGAAGAGATTCACTCATAAGAGTACTACATATTGTTCCTAGATGCTCTCTACATGAATCAGGTCCAGGTCCAGGTCCTGAGCGTTTAGTTGCATCCTTAAATACTAGTCTTGTAGCAAACTCAGCATTACGATCACAGCCATGACACTCTCTAATATTATATTCTTTATGTTCTTCTAGCCATCTTTGGGTTTCGTCTAATAATATATTAACTTCATCATTAGTTAAACCTGGATATGGTTTATGGTATTCTATATAATTACCTAACTTACCAAAATAAATTCTAAGAAGTTTGTATGCATCTTCGACAGATTTATGCTTAGCCACCATTATTGTTCCATTTGTTATTGGTTGCCCATTTTTTTACTTCAACTTTAAATCTGACTTTTCCTAGCTTATCAGGAGCTAATGAAGCTACGTCCTCCATTATTGCTACTATTTCTGGTAAGTAAATATGTTCTCTACCGTTTTCAATAGAGAATCTATAGCTATCATGAACTGTAAGATCCATTTTACATTCTGGATTATTTAGTCCTGCTTCATGTACTCGAACTCCCTGCCTCTTAACAATTTCGAATGCACCTCCTTGACATAAAGCATTGAATGCCTTTCTGTATTCATCCTTATATTTGAAGTGTCGTCTACGGCCTGTCCAGTATCTAACAAATCCATTTTGAGCTGCCTTAAACTCAGCATATCGAGCAGCCTTAGCTAATCCTGGAAATTGCCTAAAATAATCACTAATAATACCTCTTGCATAAGTCTGACTTACATTAAATACTTCAGAAACTCGATTGACTCCTCCACCAAACTGTAGAGTATAATTAAGAGTCTTAAGAGGATCTCTCTCCATACCTAGAGACTTAGCCATCTCAGAGAAGATGTCTCTATTTGCTGGATCATTAAAAATATCTAGTAGACTTTGCTCATTAGCATAGAGGGCACCTAATCTAAGTTCAAGCTGAGAATAGTCTACTTCCCAGTCAGTTCTCTCAGGCTCATCAATAAAAGCTTGCTTGAGTTTTCCATTCCAATCTTTGCTTGACATTCGTGGAATTTGATGTAGCAGTGAAGCTGTAAGTCTACCAGTTCTAGCTTTATCCTGTCGATAGTCAGTTCTAAGTCTATTATCTACAGGGCTTCTACGTTCTAAGTATGGTTTATAATTAGAGCCTGTAGTCTTACTCCATCCCCTGTAGGTAAGAACTTGCTTAGCTCTCTTATCTCCTCTAGCTTCGAGCATCTCTTCATAACGCTGCATAATTTCTTTAGCAAAAGAGGGATTACCTGTTTTGTTACTTTCCTTGAGAACTGGTAAGCCTAATTCATCAATGAGAAAATGTTTAAGTTGCTTAGGAGATCCAGGATTAAAGCCTAACTCATTTTCTAATTCTCGCATTATCTTAATGCCACGTTCATATTCTTGAGTACAAAGATTTTCGTCAATAAGATTACCTGTGTTCTCAATCTCCATAAGCATTCTAGTAAAACGCTGATCCCAATCCCATAATTCTCCATCAAATCCTTGATCTTTAAATTCCTGTAGAAGAGGATAGAAAAGTTCTTCAGTTATTAGTGCGTCATTACTGGCATAGTCCATCCAGTATTCTACAGGTACCATGTGATAACCAAAGCCATCAATAATAGCTTTCATTACATCTGGCATCTGCTTAGGTTGTCCCCCATAGGAAGTACTCAAGGCAGACAATTCTTTACTGAATCTATTCTCATCTGTAATATGAGCCATCTGTAGAGTACAGTAAAACTTTCCTGTAGGATTGATATTTAGATTATGTAAAGCTCTTAAGTCGTGTTTAGCATGGTGCATAACCAGACAAGGATGATTCTCGATTACTTCTTTAAGAGAAGAGAGCATTTCTCTAGGGTAATTTTGACCATAGCCATGATTAAAGGGGTAATAAGCAGACTGACCAAAGACACTGGCTGATAAGCCCCATGTTTCACTATGAGGGTGAGTAAGAGTACCTTCAGTATCTATAGTAAGGTATGGTGACTCTCTTATTAGCTGTAAATGTTTCTGAAAACTCTCATTAGTTGGGGAGGACATCTAAATACTCACAGTTATCATGACGTTCTCCTCTTTTAGCAAAAGAAGTAGCACATCCTACTCCTTTATTTGTGCATCTAGGACATATAAGACTTGACTCAAACCCACTATTATTTTTTGGTATATAATTAATATGATTTGTCTTATAAGCCTGATGTCCTCCAAAATACTGTTTACAGGAAGGACACGGTAACCAGAAGTATCTAAATATAGAAGCATAAAATTTATGTAACAGTTTCATATAGCTTCTCCTATTTCTCCTGAAGGATTTTCAAATATTGGCTGATCTTTATTAATATTTGTGATGCCTTCCATTACTTCAAAATCTAACTGAGAAGTTCGTCTGATTTTAAATGATTCGAACTTCGGAGCTAGTCGCATTTTTAAACAGTCAACATCAATTAAAGGTCCATTAGGCCAGAGGGTAAAAGTATTTGTGGTTTCATTAGCATAATAACCAGATCCCTGCATATCATCTATTCGATTAGGCTTCTTATTACCTATTTGTTCTTTCCGAGGATGATGGATAAACCAGGCAAAACATCCATACTCTCGGCGAATTTTAGAATTAATATAGTCTAGAACTTTAAATGCTGTCTCATCATTACTTAGATTTTCACCTATTGCTATTCCTAAACTATCAAATAGAATACCGTCAGGCTGGTATTCTTCAATAACTCTATTAAGATGTTCTTGAGCTATCTTAGTATTTAACTTGATACTTGCCCCCAATGGCATAAGTAGCATATTTTCATCTAATGATTGGCTATGAGTTAAATTCATAGTCTCAAGAACAAACTGTAATTCTTCTGCATGCATCTCCATTGAAATGAATATTGTCTTCATTGGTCGTTCTATAGGCCATTTGAGGAACTTAGATCCCTTAGCTAAAGCTTCTCCAAATCGCAAAGTAGCTTGTGATTTACCTACACCTGTAGGACCAAACAGGACTACTAATCCTTTTCTATGAATAAAATTCTTAATTACCCAATCAATTTCAATTGGTGTGTCCATAAATTCTTTATAAGTATAAACTCTAAGAGGAGATTTAATTTCTTCTTCTACAGGATCAATAGGGTGCTTTGCTCTACAATAATTAATAATTCCTAGAAGTCGTTCTTTTTGATTACGTCTGTGAAGATATTTCTTCCAGTGCCCATCTTTGTGCTGTAGAATAGCTAATGTCTCAGCATTGGACATTCCCATCTCAATACAGAAATGTCCCATCTTTGTTAAAGCAGCAGAACGGCCTTTGCCAGTACCGGATATATAACCTGGTTCAATATCTTTTACTTTAAATAACTCAATCGCTTCGACAGGCCAGGGATATTTAGCTACTACATCTAAAGGATTGGGGACAAATCCAATATCAGACTCACCTAAGAGTTTTATAGGAAGATCAGGCAGACCTATGAATTCTTCTATCTTTATAGGCCGTGAGTCCCATCGAAGAATAGCCGTCTGTTTGCTTGATTCATGATGAATAGTACCTGGTGGCCTGAGTACTTGGTTGCAATCCCATCCTGATAAGTCTGCTTGTAAGTGATAAGTAAGTCTCTGTGAGATATCTTCAGCTATTTTTTTATCTGTAATAAAATGCTCTAATCTCCAGTACCAGTGTTCATGTTCTTCTGTAGAAGATTGTATTTTAATTGATGGTTCGGGGATATCTAAGCTATCTGGAATCTTACCATCAAATTCGGCCCATACAAAGTAAGTTCCCTTGAATGATTCTTTCTTAGAATCCTTTTGATTATAGATTGAAGGCGAATAGTAGACTTCATGAGTAAGAGAGAATCGCCGTGTATGATTTATTAATTCCTGTTTCTCTTCGGGCCATTTAAAGAAATACTGCTCGAAGTCGTGGGTTACAGGATGTTTAGTAGGGCTGTAGACATAGCCCCGTTGTTGATTAAAGATGAACTCAAAGAATTCATCTAGTTGGTCATCAGTCCTGATAACTTGGACTGAATCCATTACTCAACTATTTCAGAAAAATTAGATAGAAATTTATCAACTTCTCTAATTATTGCAGATGTACGAGAATGTAAATCCCATAATAATTCTCTATGTTCTTTAATAAGCTCTGCTACTGTATTCAAGATTTCTAGTGATTCAGAAAAGTTAGATTCTAATTGTCTAGTTCCTAGATCACTCATCTTCTTTCCAACTACCTCTCGGTTCATCAGCTGTAGGAGCGTCTAATTCTCCAGCATCTAATGCTTGTTGTACATCTGGAAGTCTTATTGTTCCTTCAGCATCTTCATTATAACTATCTAGATTCTTCATCTATTACTTCCAAATATTTAATTCTATTCCATGGTATGAGTATCCAATTATGGGCTGACTTTGAGAGAGCTATTCCTTCATCTCTTATAACTACACCTATAATTTTCTTATCAGGAACTGTCATAGTAGGATGATTATCGTTAAAGGATATAGTATATTTCACATTTTCTCATTACTATGTTTTTCCATATGGTGCTCAGTAGCTTTAACCATAAGATATTTAATTGGATAATTTATTATTGTCTTATCTAGTTCTTCTATATATCCACAAACTGTGTGTTCAAAAGTTATAACTACTGTTCCTCCCATTATATCTAACTCTACACATATTCTGTAGTCTGCAAAATGTGCCATCAGGTCACATGATTTTGTAGAAGATATAGGAACACCACATCTAGGAAGATTAGTTAATAAATCATTCATCTTTCTTATCCATATCATCTGGAGGCGGGGCCTTTAGTCTTCCAGCATCTAATGCTTTCTGGATATGAGGTGATCTTGTAGTTCCTTCAGCATCCTTATTGTCATCTTTTCTTCTGCTATGTCCTGTATCTTTCTTTTCATGTTTACTCACTTATTTACTTCCATTGATCCTCTATATTTAACAAGAATACTTCTAACTTTGTCTAATATTTCTCTTGGTAATTCTTTATTTGTAGGATTATCTGATAATCTATACAGTCTGTCTCCAAATAACATGTCAAAATTATCAAGTTCAATTATAGCTTTACCTATAGAATCTAATATATCAACTATAGCTGGTGATTCGTTTTTATTTATCATGTTCCCTCCACATAACGAATATCGCGTTGTGAAGTTAGTTGCCAAGATGACAATTTAGATAAAGCCATCATTTCATTTCTTATTTCAGGCTGAACTAATTTTAAATCACATTGGTGCTTATTAGCAATATCAACTACTTCTTGTAGTGTTGCAGGTATTTTATTATCAGTAAGATCACAGTGACAAATATCACAATTTAATATAATATCTCCTACTTGATCTCCATATATAGATATATTCTCTATGTCCATGCTCCCTCGACAGGACTCGAACCTGCAACCTAAGGAGTAGAAATCCTTTGCTCTATCCATTGAGCTACGAGGGAGAGTTCTAAGTTTAACTAAAAGTTGTCTTTATTCTGTCTCGATAATTAGTATTATAAGCAAAAGCAGTCAAGCTCATCGTTAAAAATTCAGCAAGAATAAAATCTGCTGTATTGCATTCTGTATCTTTTGAATGCTTATTTAATAGACTAGTTAATTCTTGCTTAAATGAATCAGATGGTACTGGATCATTCATTATTATCTACAATCTCTACAAAAGTTTTAACTTCAATGTCATCGCTATCAAAAAATCCCTCTTCCCAATTATCTTCTCCTTCTCTTTCAATTTCAGTAGCCTGTTCGATAGTCAAGCCAGGATAATACTCGTCAGTAAATTCAATTGTACTAACATTAGTAACAATTCTAGTAATTCTAAGTTGCTTAGTCATTTATTAGTTGCTCCGGAATAACTATAGAAGTATTAGGCTTTTGTGAATCTAATAGACTACGAAGAACTCTATAGCCTATTAGTACTTCTTCTTTCTTTTCTGGTTTATAGAGGACTACTGCTGGATGATATAGAGGAACAAATCTGCCATGTAGTAATTTGCCATGTTGGCTACGGACACTCTCAACATTAGGAAATATTGCTTGAATAGAGATTCGACCACAAAGTCCTATAAAAATTGGATTCACTAATTCTATTTCTTCTAATAAATACTTTCTACTAGCTTGAACTTCTTTCTCTACAGGGGGCCTGGTTCGCCGTTCCTTAGTCCGTGGCCAATATTTAACTACATTAGTAAAGAAGACATCATTGTCTGAATCTATATGAACTTCTTCTAGAATAATCTTGAGCTCTTTACCAGCCGGTCCCACGAATGGTATAGTTTTAGCGTTTTCAATCTTTCCTGGAGCTTCTCCAATAAGCATTACTTTTGGTTTTAAAACTCCTGCCCCTGGTACAAAATTAATATCTTCTGCCCTTAAATGATCAAATACAGGATCTACTGTATACTGATCATACAACTCTTTTAACTTAGCCTTCTGAGATCCCACTTACTTTCTCCAGACTATTAACAGAAATATTGATTATAAATTGAAGGCAGGGAACCAGTGGTGTAGGTTCCGCTAGAATGTTATTGCAAGAATTATCTAGACTACACCTATCCAAATAATCTGTCCATTCTACCAAGCTAAATAACTAGCTACCACCTTCGTGTCCTAGGTGAGATTCGAACTCACACTTGATGGATTTTAAGTCCATTCTCTCTGCCAGTTGGAGTACTAGGACTCACCTGTAGAGATTAAAATCACTGCCTATGGTTTTATAATCTCTACAGGCTTAGAGTCTCTCGGTACGAGACTCTGTGTCCTGTATAGGAATCGAACCTATGACAAGCGACTTAAAAGGACGCTGCTCTACCTACTGAGCTAACAGGACTTGATGTGGTGATAGGAATCACGCTCTGACTAATTACAGCCAACTAGCCCACTGTACTAATTCCTATTCTTACCTGGCTATCCAGACCACTTTATTATTTAATTAGCTACCATGTTCTGCTGCTACATCTTGTTGATCTTTGTTACTCTTATCTAGAATAGCATTAGCTGCTACTGCCCAAGCTACTTTAACTTTGTCACTGAGAACTTCCCATTGAGGCATAGGAACTCCCATATAATTCTTCCATTCAACTGAGTCTCCATATGCCTCATATCCAACTTGAGCATAACTCTTTTTACTCGTCAAGGAGAACTCCCGCTCTTTCTCTCCAGTCATCATCTTGATTTGTGAACTTACCATTATCAACTAAACTAATGAGCTCAAGTGCTTCTTCTAGTTGAGTATGAAGACTCTCTTTCTTTTCTTTTGTAACTGAAACCCAGTTCTCTTTCCCATATGAAGCTACTAGATTTTCTGCAACTGAAGCAACATGGAGATTTCCATTATTATCAATCTCCCAACTGTTGCCATTGTCGAGCTTAACTAAATCTTGATTATATAATCTAACAGTTACTGGCATTTATTTTTCTTTCTCTAGTCATAGTGTAATAAAGTATCCGCTTAACCCCTACGGATTTTAGCAGCCCTTATGTGCGGCGGCGCACAGCAGTGACCTCTGTAGACTCTTAGCCAGTCACCTAGGAGAGTCGAGTCTATTAGCTGCATTCCCTGCAAATCTATATTAATTAGACATCAAGAAGATCTGAAGTAGTGTTACTATCACTATTCTGTTCAGCCATTAGCCTAGGTGACAATGCTGATCGTACATTATTGTACATTACTGTAGGATCACTCTTATCAGGAGTATTCACAATATGAACAAATGCATACTTCCCAAGAGCCATTTTAGGAGTAAAGTTCTTCACTTCATGAGGAGTCAAATCAAAAGCTTCTCGGATTCGCTTCTTAGTAAATGAGGTTCGCTGAACTTCCTTAGCAGTCATGTCACTAACAGACTTCTTAAATAGAGTATGCTTCTCAGTAACAGGAAGTTCATTGTATTGAGAATCAGGCTCATCAATTTGCCACTTAATAATAAGACTACTAACTCCATCTTTCTCTTGCTCGTAGCACTCTACAACCATACACTTATAGGTGTTCTCTGCTACGTGGAAAGGATTGTCAGGAACCTCATCAGAGTCTGTATCACCCCAAATAGACATTATTATTTCTCCATTCTGCGATCATTTTCGGGATATCTTCTACAGGATAAGTTGCTTCTTCGATACCAGGAATTTGACACTTAGCTGTCTCAGTTTTAGTTCCGGATAACTGGATATATCGTTGACCTCCTGAATCGTTCTTATAGATATAACCTATAAAATTGCTTTCTCTAGCTATAACTTTATAGGCAGCTTCAGGCATAGATGGCCGGATAGCAAATTGTTGTTTCTTCTGATCATTTTCATTAGGTATTCTATGATGGGCTGTATATATAACATTGAGGTCTGTATTATTAATCTGAGTAATTAATTCAATTAAGGCTCTCTCTAAAAGTCTATAATGAGGCCAAACCTCAAGGTCATCTTTAGCTTTTCCTAAGTGAGCTTGTTCTTTAGGAAAAGATCCTTTGAACTTTTCAACTAGATTTCTTAATACAATATCACATGAAACTGAACAAGTATCCCAGACTAGATTTCTGAACCTACAGTAAGGTTCAACTCCCTCTTCCCTAGCTCTGAGTATTGTTTTAATTTGAGAAAATCCGCCGAATGGATATTTAAATGTGTTATTTGCTATTTCAGAATACTTAAGAAAAGTAGTCCATGCTGAGTCCGCATATATAAGACAGCTGGTACCTCCTAATACTTTACAGATTTGAGCAGCTAAGTCTGTTTTTCCTGATCCAAAGTCACCATAGAGAAATCCCCTGTAGAGAATAGGTTGTTCTGCCATCGTGGCCAGTTCACCCTCTTGATTAAGTTGAGATAATAATTGCTGTTCTTTATCAGTTAGCACTAGGGACCTACTATAGGATCAGAGTTAGTATTAAAGGGGAATCTGGTCCAAGCTTGAGAAGTTAATCTTTCATTAATAACACTAAGTAGCCAGGGATTTTCCTGTAGAAGACTGATTTGTCCTTTAGCTTTAGACTTGTGGTGCTTGAGACAAAACAAAGCAATACCTAGATAGAATCTCCACTTCATTGTGAACTCCTATCTTAATTATTACTAAGCATCCATTCTTTTAAGGGACGCTGTCGAGTTTTGTAATTAGTTTTAAGCATTGTTTCTACAGGCTCACCTGCAAGTTCTGTCATACAAAGATCTTTAAAGAAGCAGAACTTACATGCACTGTAGGAAAGAGTTCTACGAATTGGGTGTGTGTTAGCTGCTATTTCAACAGCAGCAGTTGTTGATTCATTCCAAATAGTAGAGATAGCTTTTTTAGAACTAATTAAAGGAGAACGCCTAAATAGATCTTCTGGCTTAGGGTCTTTCATCTTTCTGTAACGAATCTGATTAAAAATAGATCTCTTAACAGGAATTCCATTAAGCTGAGCTGTTTTGACGTACTTAGGCTGCTGACCGTCTAGCTTGAGGTCATCATTAGACTTGAAGTTATTGACAAACTTATGGTCCCAGATTACTATTTCTCCGCGATGTGGCCCAGTAGTAATTTCAACTATTAAGTCTACATAAAGACCAAAGTCAATATCTTCTATTAGTGGAGCTGAGATCATTTTTTCTACAGAAATGATGTTGAACTGATCATTCTCATAGTAAATAAAATACTGAGCCATTAGTTTGCTAAGATCAGCAAGCATATTAATAGTTTCATAATCTTCTGGATCAGTTTCAGACAGCTCTAATAGAATAACTTCATTAGCAAAGTGCAATGACTCAGTATGATTCAGTCCTGCTTTTCTATAAAGGTAGTACTGCTCTAATACTGAATGGCCTACTTCACCTCTGCGGATATGGATAGGATATTCGCGTGGCTCTATTTGCATTCCGTACATGTAGTAATGCTGTCGCTTACAAGTATTATAACTAGTGATTTCAGTATTAGAGATAATAGTTGTCATGATTATCCTTATAGTCTGCGACTTGCTCATATAGCCTATCAAGACGCTCTTGCATTGTCAAGAGAAGAAATGAGATGTCTCAGATCCTTAATCCATAACTTAAACTTAGGACTAGGAGTATCAGCAGACAGAGTTAATAGGTGCTCTAACTCTAGAAGATCTGTGTAATCAAAGTGAGTAAACTCCCAAAGGTCTCCTGCCTTATCTGAATGTCTAAAACTGTGTTGCTCAATCAAAATTCTCTCACTCACTGCCTTTGCTCCTTTTAAAGAAAGGTACTAATCTATTTACTTCTTCATCTAATTTAAAGTGGTATTGATAGAACATTAATGCATCGGTAATAACTTGAAGATCATTTGTAGATAGTATAGAATTTAAAATATCGTTTAAAAACTGATCTGTTTCTTTGTAGTCACTCAATCTAAGAGTTACGTGCATTGTTTCTGTATGTAGTGTTAGTTCTAAAGACCCGATGTTTGTTTTTATTTGATATCCTGATTTGCCTAATTCTCTTTTGATCATTATTTACCTCTAGTTACTAATTCAGCTGGAGTTGCTGGTTTTGGATTATGTGGTAAAGTTGAGTAAAGATTCTCATCATAGATCTCATCGTTAGCTCTGTGCCAATGATTGTGACAAGAAGAACAGATACGATGAATATTTTCTTCTTCATTATGAGTTGGATCCTTTATAGGTCCGTGGTGTCTAGCTTGCTGTAGACCTACAATGCAGCCTACAATCGGCTTCAGACCTCCACCACAATTAGCTAGCCCTGCCCATTCGCACCTAGCTTCTGGATCTAACTTATATTTTGCTGCTGCTCTTTTTCGACCTGCTGAGATAGTGACTTCTTTTTTAGGAGAATTTTCATTCTTAAGACTGTGGTTATCCAACTGACTATAATATTTATCACAACAATCATTGTCCAGAATAGCCAAGCACTCATCATGAAAGCCTCTCCCACAGCTAAAACAGACCATTATCTAGACTTTCTAATTGTAGAAAGGAGTCATTAGTTAATTCACGATTCCTGGACATAGTGAACTTCATAAGTTATCTGCAAGTTTCCATTATCTAGTTGAGTAATTTCAGTAACTTCTCCTTCAATATCATAAAATCCTGGGGTTATGCTTTTCATTGATTCCTCTACTGCTGGCTCTATTTTAATATTCCAATGTACTGTCACGATTATCCTTAATTAGCAAGTACGAATCCCATCCATGATCCTAGCATTAGTGCTACTAGACAGATAGCAAATCCTATAGCATGAATTCTTTGTCTAGTCATTACATTGGCCTATCTTCTTTAAAGTAAATATGATCCTCTGTTTGTGTTTTAGTTTCAGGATTTTGGTATGCATAACAATCATCTTCGTAGGGCCAGGTGCACAGTTCTCCAATTTCGTGTTTAACTAAATCAGGACGACAATCTGACAAATAATGTCGCTTACCGTTTCTTTCATAGCCATGAATTACATATTCACCGCAGAAATGACAATGATGTGGTTCAACTTCAGACCATTCATCCCATTTACAGTATTGTCTCTGCCACGGTAATTCACCAATAGTAACACCAATAGGCTTTTCTGATAGTGGCCAACATGTATACATTAGACCTCTTTGAATTTATTCATAATAAGTCGGAGTCCGTCTCTTGTTCCTATACGCATTATATCGCTGGATGAGCCGTCGGCTGTCTTTACAACGAATCCATTAGCAGGTTGAACTACAAAACAATGTATATTTCTCATATCAATTAGAAAGTCCTCTATAGCTATATGCATTTGTTGCAGAATTTCTTCAGAAGTAAGAAATTCCACGATTTCATTTGCAGTTTTTTCTCCGAATTTTTTTTTTTTTTTTTTTTTTTTTTTTTTTTTTTTTTTTTTTTTTTTTTTTTTTTTTTTTTTTTTTTTTTTTTTTTTTTTTTTTTTTTTTTTTTTTTTTTTTTTTTTTGTTTTTTTTTT
>Ga0137367_10000109_pt1 | contig 51115 bp, 44 predicted proteins | sample SagtaG_14_FD_104939 | JGI IMG/M metagenome (GOLD analysis project Ga0137367, IMG submission 104939) | Vadose zone soil microbial communities from Sagehorn Ranch, Mendocino, California, USA - Sage1_L_80_16 metaG | ecosystem: Environmental > Terrestrial > Soil > Vadose zone | place: USA... | reverse complement strand
TTCGTTCCTATCCGATCAAAGGGATTGCGATGGAACTCGTCAGGTTCGATATGCAGTTGATGGAAAATCCCGATATCGAAGGGGTCGAATACCAACACGGCGAACTGGCCGGCTACGAACTGAAGGAATATCTGCTCCTCAAGTTCGGCCATCTCTGCGCGTACCGCCGTGATGCTTCCCCTTGCGACGCATGGCTGGAAGCGGAGCACATCATCCCCCGATCCAGAGGCGGCTCGAATCGAGCCTCGAACCTCACCATCGCCTGCCACAAACATAATCAGGAGAAGGGCGGCCGGACCGCCGCCGAGTATGGCTTCCCCGAAGTAGAAGCCCAGGCAAGGAGACCGCTGAAGGACGCCGCGGCAGTCAACACGACAAGGTGGGCGCTATTGAATCGTCTCAAAAGCATGGGATTGCCGGTCGAGACCGGATCAGGCGGATTGACAAAGTTCAATCGGACCCGCGGAGGTCTGCCCAAAGAGCATTGGACAGACGCGGCCTGTGTAGGCAGGAGCACGCCTGAGAAACTGGATGCGGTAAATGTCAAGCTGCTGCGCATCAAGGCCGTAGGCCACAATTCGAGGCAGATGTGCAGAATGGACAAGTACGGCTTCCCACGCACGTCCGCCAAAGCATCACGAACGGTCAAAGGCTTTCGTACCGGCGATCTCGTCAGGGCAATGGTCCTGGATGGAAAGAAACAAGGCAGGTATGTCGGGAAGGTCGCGATCAGAAGCAGCGGGAGTTTCAATGTCGTGACCGCGCAGGGGACGATCCAGGGGATCAGTTACCGTCATTGCCGGACATTGCGCCGGGCCGACGGATATTCAATCGCTTGTTAATCACCGGCGGGCGCCGACGATCTCAATTTCCTCTCCACCTCAACTTAGTAAATTGCAGGTGGAGTATCCATCGGCGGCCGCCGCTACGTCGGACTGATCCGCCGGCTATGGGCATGCGTCGAAGCCCCCCTCGAGGGGAAAGGAGGCATGTTCCAACAAATGGCTTGGTTAAAGAAACAAACGGACCCATGTCAAGAAAAAGGAATATGAAAGCGTTCAAGAGCAGCTGCATCTGGGGCTCGACTACAAAACTCCGGAGGCGGTTTACCGTCTCACGGCTTGAAAAATGGGGCTACAAGGATCCACCTTATATTCACCAGATTTTGTCTAACCGATGGGGAGTACCTCAATGATCACATGGCTAATAGATATGGGCTACGTCACGAAAGCCAGCAAAAGCCTCTTCAAACTCGACTATGTTAAGGCTAAGCAGTTGATTGAGCGCAAACTCCACAGCAAATGTCAGGGGATCATCTTCAATTCAATTGATAAGCGCTGGGGCGTAGATAAAGGCCTTGTCCAGTTCTACCACACAATCCAGCAGGCCGGCTTTACCGTGAACCTGTATCAGATGGAGGGTGAGACTCAAAAGCAGGTAGACGTAGCAATCGCGTCGACGGCTGTGTACAGGGCGACACAAGGCCACACTATCATTCTCACATCAGGAGATCTAGACTTCTTTCCGGCCGTAAACCTCATTAGGCAACAAATTCAGGGCAAACTGATTCTCTTCACTTACGACTTCGGCTTTCATGGTGACCTAAGAAAAGCAGCCTCCGAACATTGGATATTTGAAGACCACCCTGAGCTAGAACGCGTCAGTTAAGGGCCTCAGTCGACGGGCAGAATTTTATGACTGAAAAAATGCCGCGAGAGCCGACGCCAGATCCACGCCGCTAACCCAACCAGATTCATAACGCAAAAGGCGTCATCTTCTTCGGGGCGTTTCCGGAGTGCGCCATTAATCCCAAACATCAGTCGGTGTGGTCCCGATTTCACCCTTTTCAATTTATCCTCTTCCCCCCGAACAGTCCACTAATAATCCGCCCAAATATCGCCAGGGTCAAGAGTAAGCGTTCTAGGGTAAGAGAATGGCTCAATGCCTGTAGATGAAGCCTATCCGTTCCTGCGGGTTTTCCCCTTTCGCAGTGTCTCACGAGCTTCACCCTGGACAACTCACCATCCCCTTCCCATCCCACCGGACGTTCAGTTTTCCCGAATCCGGCGGTCCGACAGTCTTCATCGCACTGCATGCGCAGGCTTCCGTCCGTATCTGATGACTCCGCTCCCAATGTAAATTATCCCTTGGGCGTACAGAGTCGCATTCGGATACTTCTTCCATCCGAAGCCTCGGCCTTTACTGCGACAGTTCAGATAACGTCGGAAGCGGATGTTGATGAATCGCTGCAAGGCCCGAAAGGCCTCGCTGGCGTTGGTGTGGCGATAGTAGTTCACCCATCCCCGCACCGTTTCATTCACCTGTTTGACAAACTCCGCGGGCGTAATTGGCGCCCGCCGCTTGGTGAAGCTTTTGATCTGTCGTCGGATGTTGCGCTGCGCATGCTTGCTCGGAAAGATGTAGATGATCATCTTGCCGTTGGTCGGAGAGCGCCGCTTCACGAATTGATACCCGATGAAGTCAAACCCTGCGGTCAGCTTCGTGATTCGGGTCTTCTCGCGATTGATGGTCAGGCCCATTCTCAGCGCGATAGCTTCAAACGCCTCAAGGGCCTGCGTCGCGCTCCGGCGGCAGACGAGAATATGCCAGTTGGATGAAGCGCTTACTGCAGGTTTCCCCATAGTGCTAACCCTCATCCACTGGCCCGAACCCGGCGTGCATCTTTCGATCCACCGGGCTCTCCATCCAATCGTCCAACACGATGCAAGTGTGTCGTGCCAACTCCGTCTGGGTTTTCAGGATTTGTGTCGTATCCACGACTAACCTTTACTCCTTTGAAGTGGCGATTGGACTGGCTCCCTTTGCCCTGTGATCGGCGTTACCGTCTCTTGAGCGGGTCGTTACTCCCGCGACTACTACGGAGCCTCTGTCCTGCGTTGCTCGATCACCTGAAGCGAGGTCAGCCGCCTGAGAATTAGGGAGGCGGAGTCAACGCAGTTCCCACGTTCACGAACCGAACCTCAAGCAGCAACGACTTAGGTTGAGGTCAAGCCCCTTTGGTGCAGCAGCACCCTCGGATTCAGTGTTCGCTCCTGTTGTCGTAGGGATTGAACATCGCCGATTACCTGGCTTTCACTGGATGATACAGTCCAGCTACTGAATCCTGATGAGGTGTCAGTCGCTTTCCTCATCTTCTGCGGTATAGAGGCCACCTCTTCGGCTTAATTGCCTAACCATATCGAGCCTCAGTCTCGAACTCTATCAGAGAGTTGCGACTCTCCCGGTCGAGCCCTTCTGTCTCCCCCGGCGAGCCCTCATCTATGAGCCGCTCTGCTCATAGACTAGGGGGATAGACTTGCCGCCCTACGACGGGCAGCAGATGCTCTCGCATCGTGTTCAGTTCGCGCCTCGTGGCGCACCGCATCATCGGCATAGCGATGCAGCGTGGTTCCCAACTTTTCAGGATACCCTCGCCGATGCCACACCTGATCCAACAAGTTGAGATAGATATTGCTGTAGAGCGGCGAGATCGGCGACCCTTGCGGGACTCCCACCTTCGTCGGCTCAATCTTTCCCTGATAGGCGACGCCAACTCTCAGGCTTTGCTTGATCAGTCGCAGCATACTCCCATCCACGACCCGCTGTTTGATCAAGATCATCAGCTTGTCGTGCGGGATGGTCGTAAAATAACTGCGGAAATCAATCTCCACCACGCCCCAGGCACGCTCGTACAGGTCGCTGCGAATGGCTACCGACGCCTGTTTCGCATCTCGCCGTGGGCGATACCCATAGGAGCAGTCGTGGAAGTCGGCTTCAAAGATCGGTTCCAGCAACAGCTTCATTGCCGTCTGCACTACGCGATCCTTGACCGTCGCAATTCCCAGCGGGCGTGTCCCGCCTTTGGGCTTCGGGATGTCCACCCTCCGCACCGGTTGAAAGCGATAGGTCTTGGCGCGCAGTCGCTCCTGCAACTGGCCGAGCATCAACCCTTCTTCTCCGCGCGAGACAATGTCCTCGATTGACTCCCCATCCACGCCCGGCGCACCCTTGTTGGCTTTGACTTGTCGCCAGGCCTCCTGGAGCACGTCGGTGCGACACACCTTGTCGTACAGACTGTAGAACTTCACGGCTTTTGACTGCTTGGCCGTGCGATAGAGGGTTCTCTGTAGTTGCCGAACTTGTTCCGTTTCGTTTCTAGCCATGTGGCAATCAAAACCTCCTCAACCACTTTGAACTCCGTGACTGAAGCAGGGCCCCTTCCCTCGGGTCGGGTTTTGTTGTCCCGTCCCCTCAAACGGTACTATGCGCCCCGCGGATTTCTCATCCGACCGGCTCAGACTTCGGTCGCCCTTATACTGAGTCGTGTCCAGTGGCCAACTGGCATCGGATGAGACCTCCCGGCCTAGGGTCGTCAAACTCTCCTAACGTGCCATCTCCAACACCCCGGTGTGAACAGACGGTTCTCCTGTCCGTTAATCCCCGCCTGTTGCCAGCCTTCCCGCGCAGACGATACGGTCGGCTCACACAGCTAAGTATCACGAGGCTGATTTGAGTTCACTGGTATTACGGCCCGTTATTTTGCATCTTCGTTCAAGGTCACTTAAGCCTGCGGATCACTCCACAAACCCGACCTCCTGCTAGACCCCCGAACGGACGATTGGGGTCAGGGGACTTGCACCCCATTAGTTTGACGCCTGTACCGGCGTGCCATCGGCATACCACAGCCATATGATACAGGGAAGATATGGGCACCAGCGCGTTGGAAGACCTATCGGATGGGCGATGACGCGCCACTGTCCTAGAGCGGTACCATAGCCATTGCGTAACGACGTAATTACATCTATATTCCTCCTCGCCGCATAGGGGCGTATTTACGTCCTTTCTCCGATCACCGAAAAAGAACCGGCGCATTAAGCGCCCATCAGTTGTCGCCCACCTACAGATGAAACGCTGGGTGATGAACCCAGAAGGAGGAACCATTCATGTTCAAGAAGCATAGAATTTTCGCGCTACTCACGATCGCCGTCCTGGCGATCATTACTGGCACATTCGACGGGCCGGCTACGGCTCAAACCACGAAGACTACAATGTTAGGCCGGGTCACCGATGAGCGGGGGAATGCCGTCCCCGGAGCCAAAGTCGTCGCCAAGAACCTCGACACTGGCGTCCCACGTGAGACCACCACAGACGGGGAAGGCCGCTACCGCCTTTCGGAGATACTTCCGGGCATATATGAAATATCCGCCGAGGGCCAGGGCTTCCGGCCTCATATACAGAGAGGCGTGGAATTGGCCTTTGGCCGCCAAGCGGTCGTAGATTTCAAGCTGAGTGTGACTCAGGTGGCCGTCGAGCAAGACGCGCCGCTGGTCAATACGACCAATTCCGCCGTGGGGTACCTGGTCAACAATAGGCAGATCCAGCAGCTTCCGCTCAACGGCAGGGACGTTCTGCAACAGGCGACGCTTGTTCCCGGCGTAATCAGTACTGGTTCAATTACCCTTGACCAGTCCGATGACGGCCCGGGAACTACCAGGCTGATTATCAACGGTGGCAGACTCGATTTTAACGCCTACTATCTTGACGGAGTAGAAACTAAGGACAGTTTTGGTTTCTCACCCGGCGGTCTAGGCGGCGGCTTCCTCGGCGTTGACGCGCTCAGGGAATTTCAGGTCCTGACATCTGGCTACTCGGCGGAGTTCGGCGGCGCCAGCGGCGGCGTCATCAACGCTGTCACAAAATCAGGAGGCAATCTGATTCACGGGACGGCCTTCGAGTTCCTGCGCAACAGCGCTCTGGACGCAAGGAATTTCTTTGACAGAAACCCCAGACAGCTTCCATTTCAAAGGAACCAGTTTGGAGGGAGCCTAGGCGGGCCGGTCATTAAGAATCGCGCTTTTCTCTTCGGCAGTTTTGAGGCTCTGCGCCGGCGCGAGGGCGCGCAAGGGATCTTTAATGTGCCGACACAGGCCGCCAAGCAGGGAAATCTGACCACCGGGCAGGCGCCTGTCGCGCCATCGGTCATTCCCTATCTCCACCTCTACCCGGACCCGAATGGGCCTGTCATGGGTGACACAGGTATCTTTGTCCGAAACTTCAAAGAGAGAGCCGACGAAGACTTCTTCACTGTCAGAGCTGACTACAAATTAACGGGAGTCCACACTCTAACCAGCCGCTACACAATTGATGATTCCGGCTCAATCAGCCTGGGGGGACTGTTCCAGAAATCACTGATTCAAGACCTGGTCATGAGCAATCGAAACCAGTACATCTCGCTCGAAGAGCAGGCATTAGTGTCCCCACGAGGTGTGAACACTATGAGAGCTACGTACAACCGTTCGAATTTCCGAAGCGATCTGCCTTTTTCCGTTCCGGTTAGTCCTGATCTCGCGTTCATTCCGGGAAGGCAGATGGGGGTCTTTTTCCTCTCCGGAGTGGCTGCGCTGCGAGGCTTTGATTTCGCTGGGCGGCGGCTCACGCTTAACCAGTTCGAGCTAAACGACCAGTTCGTCTATAGCCTAGGGGCGCACTCCGTCAAAGTGGGGGGATCGGTCCGCCGCTATCAGCTTAATAGCGATTCGGCGGTTCTGTTAGATGGAGCTTTCTTCTTTCAGAATCCAGGCTTCCCTTCGCCGTTCGCACAGTTCCTGGCCGGCGCTCCGGATATACTCTTTGCTCCGACACCGGGGACTGATCAGTATCGCGGAATCCGCCAATCACTCTTCGGCTTATACGCCCAAGATAGCTGGAAGGCCACTCGCCGTCTGACTGTGAACCTGGGCCTGCGTTATGAACCCATAAGCACGCCGACAGAGGTGAACGGGAAAGTAGCCAACCTGCGAGATGTCGCCACTGATACCGCCCCGACAGCGGGAGGGCCGTTTATCAAAAATCCATCTTACGGGAACCTAGCGCCCAGGATAGGGTTCGCCTTCGACCTGTTCGGGGACGGAAAGACGGCGCTGCGCGGCGGGGCAGGAGTTTTTTATGCAGCGATAACACCCATGCTCTACAGGTTCGAGATCTCGAACCAGCCGCCGTTCGCTGACTTATCCGCCTATGTAGGCCCCTTCCCAAATGCTTTCACATCCCCAGTTTTCACATTCCCGGGTGGAGTAGTTACATCAATTGAGTTCGACGCCAAACAACCGACTGTGTATCAGTGGAACCTCAATGTTCAGAGGGAACTTGGTCGAGATCTGGCCCTCAGCGCAGGCTACGTGGGTTCTCGCGGCGTGAATTTAGTGGGAAGAAACTCCATCAACGTTCGCACTGATTTCGAAGTGGTCAATGGACAAAAGTTCTTCCCGGCCGGCGGTAGCGCGAAGCTCAATTCAAACTTCGCATCAATAAATTACTCTGATTTTAGCGTGGACTCCTATTTCCATGCGTTCCAGACGAGCCTCACCAGGCGTTTCTCAGGCGGACTCCAGTTCCAGACCGCCTACACATACTCAAAATCCATAGATACTGCCTCTTCAAATGAAGGAGTGTTCGTAAATGGGGCTTCGGGAGGCTTTCGGCAAGATCCATTCGATTCGCGCGCTGCGCGCGGGCTGTCGGATTTCGACGCTCGCCACAACTTCGTCGCCAACTTCCTATATGACTTGCCCTTCGGCAAAGGGCGCGGGCGCGGCGGACACGGCGCCGGCGCGGCGGGCGCGCTTGTTGAAGGATGGTCGGTCGGCGGGATTGTCTCTATCAGAAGCGGGTTTCCCTTCAACGTGGCGCTCGGCTTCGATCGGGTCGGCAATGGGAACAATAGCGCAGAGTATCTGAGGCCCAATGTCACCCCCAACGTCGATCTTTCGAAAGCTACTACCGGCGACCCGGCAGGTTTTGTGGACCCCGCCTTCTTTCAGCTTCAGCCGGCCGGGTTCTATGGAAACGCGCCGAGGAACGCGCTGAGGGGGCCGGACATGAAGAGCTTCGACGTGACGTTGACAAAACGAACGCCGATCACTGAACGGCTCGGGACCGAGTTCAGGGTCGAAGCGTTCAATCTTTTCAACCGCCCCAACTTCGCCCCGCCGGACCTCGTCAACCGGGCCATCTTTACCGGCGTGGACACGACTGGCGCCCCGATCCTTAACTCAACTTTCGGACAACTGACTCGAACCGCGATCAGTTCGCGCCAGATTCAATTCGGCTTGAAGTTCCTGTGGTGACATCATCGCCCGAGCAAGCAATTCTCAATTCCCCACTTCGGGGTGCGATGCCGACGCCATGACAGGAGTTGATTCTCTCCGGTTTCCTATCCCGTCATGGCGTTGCACTATTGTTTCTCCAAGCCGGATTGGGATATAGGAGGCGCGCAAAACGCCGCGCATACTCACACAAGAAAGTTCTCAGAGGGTGTTACAAGCGCACTTGAGTTGCTGCCTGTCCTCCGAGCTGACGATGAAATCAGATGCTGGACTTAAGATAGAACTTGCCGGTTGGTTGAGAAGAGCCTCCTCTAGGTTCGAGAGTCACCGCAGTGAGAGCCAGGGTGTCCCCTGCGTCCAAAGGCAGAGTTAATTTCAGGAGAGCTCGCCCGAGAGAGTCCGTGCGAAAGACAGCGGCGCTCATCTTGGCGTTGCTCGTTACATACCAAAGTTGATAGTCCTTATCTGAAGGAGGCGCCGGCAAATCGGAGACATACACTTCCCACTGCTTCGTGTTCATGTCCCACACGATCTTGGCGTTAGCCTGGGGCGCTTCCACGCCGGCCATCGATATAACCCTGGTCCTGGCGGCCATCTCTTTCAAGAGATCATCACGCTCACGGGCAAGAGAGTCGCGCTTGCGGGCAAGGTCGGATTCCCTCCTGACCATGTAGCCGACGGCAAAGGTTAGCAGCACTGTGGCGGCGATCAGCATCCAGCGTACAACCCTCGATTCGTCGCGGCGAGGCTGGGGGAACAGCAAGACCTTACTCTCGGCCCGCTCAGTCGTCTCTTTCAAAGCCGATTCTTCGACGGCGATCTCGATCAGAGTTTGCTGAGTTTCTCCGGCGACTCGATTGAGCAATCGCTCTTTCAGGTAATCCGGCGGGGTTTGAAGTGGCAGGGCCTGATGCAGCCATGCGGCCACGTTGCGCCACTGGGCGATGACCTGCCGTTGTTCAGGAGTGGCTTTGTGCAGCGACGACTCGAGATCATGCGCCGTTTTTTCATCAAGCGCGCCGATCACATACAGAGGGGCTGTTTCTTTCAACTGTTCCCATGTCATAAGTTTTGCCGATGGAGACTGTCGGCTGTAAGCCGACAGAGGAAATCGGCATTGCGCGCAGGCTTTGCGTAGCGCAATCCTCTTTTGCAATACCGGATTACTTGATATAACTTGCCTATATGAAGGTAACTCTCACGTTGAAGATAAAACTTGAGACAACTGATAAAGCCTCGCAGTCTCTTTCCGAGACGCAGAAAGCCTATGCAGTAGCCCTCGATCTCACTTCTCAGGTTGCCTTCGAGCAGCAAGTCTTTAACTCAGTCGCGCTTCACCACATAACCTATCGGGACGTGAGAGACCTCACGAAGCTTCCAGCTAATCTCGTCTGCTCCGCTCGCAATGTGGTCGCAGAGGCGTACAAACGAGACAAAGAAAAGCGCCACCGATGGAAGGAAACAGCGGCGATGCGATATGACGCTCGTACGCTGACAGTCAAACTCGACCAGCAATACGCCACGCTGACCACGCTTGCCGGCAGAGCCAGGGTTAAGCTGATTCTCTCCGACTACCATCGACAATACCTCGATGGGACATGGGAAGTTGAACCAACGGCTGCGATTTCCCGCAAAGGTCGAATCTGGTATCTGCACCTGATCGTCACCAAGGGCGTTTCTGACTCTCAGAGTGATGGCGTAGTCGGTGTCGATTCGGGTATCGTCCGCATTGCTACTGTCAACACCGGCAAAACTTTCAACGGCGGGACGATCAAACATATTCGAGAGCGCAGATTCAAACAGCGCCGAGATCTTCAATCCGCAAGGCACAAGAGCCGCAACCAAAGACGGCTCTTGAAACGGCTGGCGGGCAAAGAGAAGAGATCGGTTGATTGGTTGCTCTGGAATGTGGCCAACGGGATTGTTGGCGAAGCCTTGAAAGTGACCGCCGGGGCGATTGCCGTTGAAGACCTCAAAGGCATCCGCACACGGATCAAATGCGCCAAAAAGCAGCGATTGATCATGCACGGATGGCCGTTCGCATCTTTGTTCGCCAAGATCAGGCACGTGGCCGGCAAGCGCGGCATCAGGGTTGAATCGGTTGATGCTCGTAATACATCTCGCAGGTGTCGCTGTGGGCATGTGGACAAGGCCAACCGAACCATGCAATCTACGTTTCGCTGTGTTGTTTGCGGCTATTCGCATAATGCTGATTATGTCGCTTCTCACAATATCGCCGTTCGATACGTTGAACAGCGATGCGAGTCCGTAACTTCTCGCCCGAGAGTCCGCCCCTCGGGGCAGGGCTAAGAAAGCCGCCGCGCTTTAGCCGGCGGAATAGTTACAACTACGTCACAAGAAGGATAACATTACAACAAAAAGGAGTCGCTACAACATAAAATACGCAACCCTGCATACCAGTGGATGTCCCCGACTTTGTCGCGTGGATACTGCCCCCTTTTGAAGGGGTTATTGTCAATTAACCTTAACACCATCAAGCATTCCCAAGCGCGCCATCCCATTCAAAATCGCGCTGTTGAATATCAGCTCTTTATATTCACAGCAGAAAAAGCTTATAAGGCAAATCCTTCAACTCTCCCTAAGCAAAGGCCGACCGATCGTGGCGCCGACACAGACAAGTATTCGATCGTTAACGTCGATTGGGCAGGACGAGAGCCCCAAGAAAATGCTGAAGAAGTGATGGTTGATTATTTACTCGTCGTTGAGGATTGGTCGAAGAAATATGGGGGCAGGCGTAACGTGGCCCTTACAGTATTTGGTTCTTATCAAATCTACGTAGCGGATGAGCGGGCCTTGGAGGACGAAAAACTTGGCTATGTCGCAAGACCGCAGATTTCATTATTTCCCAGTTCCTGACCTCTGAGGATTCGATTGAAAGAGGACGCCAGCAAAGTCCTCAAACATGGGAATATGGTCTTCGTGTATCCCCTGTTCGTAAAGCAAATATCTAAGTTTGCCAAGCCAGCCACCGCTCTCAGCCCGCCGCCGCAATTCCACGTACAAGCGGGCAGCGTAGAGACTCCACTCACGCATATTCCCTAACTCATACACTTCTGTCATCCAGTCATACACGGAGTTCCCCCTCAGATAGCCTGCCCTCACCACAGCCCAGTTGCGACGGTCATTGTACGGCTCCGCCCAAACATGCTCTACCTGCTCTGGGTTGATCGCTTCGATCAGACCATCGAGGTTGTTTGGATCCACGACCATGTCAGGGAAGATAGGGCACAACATCCCGTATGTTGGAATACCTGCTTTTTGCAAGGTCTGGAGGGCAGTGAGTCGCATGCCGGGAGGAGAGGTCCCGAGCTCGACTCGGCGGGACCACTGATCATCTACAGTGCCAGTTGAGAGCCCAACGACGAAACGGCCAGGATGGGCCTTAAAAAAATCCACCCATTCATGGGCGCCGACCACAGCGTTTTTTGTCAAGACACGAATTCTAAATGAGGTGCGTTTTAACACCAGCTCCAAAACGGCTCGCGTTGTTCCGTCAGCAACCAAGCTTGGGCTGAACCCGTCAGTCAACATAGAAAACATCAGTGTCCGTCCCAACCCCCATTCACGCGGCTTGTTCGACAGCTGAGTCTCCAGTCTCTCCAGAATATCCGGCCATTGGAAGCTAAGCTGTGGCGAACTGGCAGGGTAGAGTCGTTGTCCAGTTTGCGCCTCAGTAAGATCGGCAAACTTTTTTCTGTTAATCCTCAGATAATTTCCATCATTTGAGGAACAATACCGGCAGCCGAATTCGCACAGCGCCAAAATGTCCAGCTTGGAGTCAGACAGAAGCTTTTTCTCAAACCCGGGTGAGGAAGCAATTGGTTCCTTGATAGAAGGTGTTAGCACAATAAGACTCTTCATGTAATCTCCTGTCTGCCGTCATATATTTCAGGAAGCCTGTTCTCTCCGGCATCAGCAGTGGCTGATCCGCGGCGCTCAGAACTTATATTTCGAACAGCGGCGGCGATGGCAAGCAACTCCGCCGCCGGCATACTGCGCAATTTGCGCTCCCACCGCTGGCGCTTTTTTCTGATACGTTCACGCTCACGGAAGTCGGCGCCGAGATACCCGTAATCGTGCAGCTCAACAGGTCGGGGATAATTGAGCCAAAGCCACTCTTCCGAAGGGGCGCCGCTCCTCTTCACCGATCGAAAACTCACCGTGCGCCATCCGTCCAACTCCCTCGCATACAAGTCAGACCAATAGCCGGAGATGATCACACGAGCCGGGATTCTCTTGACGGCCTTCAACAACCTTATATGGTCTTTCCGCGTCATCATCTCGTACCTATAGAGCCTCCCCGAATGAGAGCGAGTTTCAGCAAGATATGGAGGGTCGAGATAGACAAGTTCAGCCCCTGACCACGCGAACCGATCGAGGAATTTCACCACGTCGCCACGCTGGAGGCGGAGGCCGGGAAAATTGACACTCTCCCACTCCCTGATGACGTCCAGATCGAGATCCACACCGTAACTAACTCGCGCCGGCCTCTTGTGCCTCATCACGCCGCCGCCGCCCAGACACCCCTCAATGTAGACATCATGAGGCGGAATCTCGTTGATTATCTTTTGATAGACGCCGTCCCCCCCCTTACCGCCATCATAGTTGGTGAGAGCCGCTGGATATCGTGGTCCCTGATTTTGTACAAAATCCGCCGCCGGCGTATCCCACTCCCGCGCCACCTCGATCAGGCGCTGCGCGAAAACTGAGGGCACTCGAATAGCCGTGGTCGGCATGCAGTTCCATTTCGGCTTTCTCCCTTGCCCATTCCCCGGCCCCGCCATCGCAGGCAATCGTTTCGATACAGAACCGGCGAGCTCCTGGTGGACGCGCTCCAGGTAGGCGTCAGCGGTCTCAAGCGAACCATCACCTTTGCCGAAACGCGAAGGATAAGACCACGCCGTCGAATCCGATGAGTAGAGGAGCTCCCGAACGTCGCAGGATCCGAGAGCCGTCAATTTCAAGCCGAATCCGTGGAGACGGAGATCAGGCCGCTTATTTTTTATTGAGGAGAGGATGTCAGCAATTTCGTCAGGCCGCCCATTTCGTTTGCACACAGACCCGACGCCGACCCAGGCCCCAGGCTTGAGCCGTTTGCCGTATTGATCGAGGTGTGAGAGGTAATCGCTGACACGGTAGCCCTGAAGGACTGGCATCAGGTAAACCGGAACCACAGGAAAAAGCGCGTCATATCTTTCAATCGTCAGGCGCTGGTGCTCAGCGACGGAAAGGCCGGTCTTATCCAGGATGAACGGCTCACACATATAATCCTGGCTCACGGCAGCGAGCAACCGCCCGCATACCAACCATCGCCTAATCTCCGCAGCATAGTCATCCACCCCATGACGATAACGACCGAACCGAGAAAGCTCCGTGAAGGCCCCAGAATCGAGAATCCAATCATTGACCTTAAAGTCAGATCGCCTCTTCCTGAGCTCATTGATCGAGATCATGCACCGGTCGAAGTGTTGAGCATTCGCCAGTGAGCGGCTGCCGATGAAGAAGAGAGGCCTGTGAAGCTCAGCGCTCGATTCTATTGGAGAGTTCATACCCATAAACAATGGGTTGCAGTATCGCCAAACTTGGCGATGGAGTCAAGGGCGTTACAAAGGCCTCCACCGCCTGAAACGACGATACAGAATTTGCGCTCAGTCCACACAGGGATGGACTGAGAAAACAGATTTATATATCGGGAGTGTGGCCGCATCTGTAGGATTAGGTCGTCGGGAGCAGAATTGATCAACCACTTGCGAGAACCACACCGAACGAATAATGGAGGAGAACAGATGACACTTAAAGAACTGAAGCAGAAACATCCCAAGAAGGTGGCAATGGCTCTGCCTCTGAATTTTTCCTACCTGATGCCAGAAGGCAGCACCGAGAACGAGAAATATGAAATCGCCTGCAGGCGAGCGCGTGGCGCTGCCGCAAAGCGGGCACTCTCGCTCGGACTAGGTCAGTCATACACCAATACTCACAACCTAGGAGTTGGCACAAAACAAACATCATTCGAGGTCGCGAAGAAGATAGCCGAGAAAGTAGGCATTGATGTCGCCGAGGCCCGTCCCGCAGAATCCCACGATGAGGTAATCGCATGGAAGCGCGTGGATAAGAATTTTGTTGTGGGGCTGATCTGCAGTGACTGGCAGTCACGCCCGAAATCCCACTACGCGGCGGTCGCCTACGCTCCGGAGGACGTGATGGTCGCATTCTTCGGGAAGGACTCGGCCGGAGGATTACTGTAAATGCCCAGTTCGCCCACCGAAAAAATTAATCGCTTGCTAGCCCTGGTTCGCGAAATCAAACGTCGGCCGACGCAAAAGCCTAAGAGCCTCTACGCCAAGCTCGGCTGCAGCCGCTCTCAATTCTTTGAAGATCGACAATTTCTGCGGTCGATCGGCTTTGAATTTCAGTACGACCGCAATCTGACCAAGTATGTGATTTCGCGCGACCCGCACAGGCCGGAGTCACCGCTCACGTCGGCGGAAACCTATGCGCTACTGATCGCCAGCAGCGTGAATGCAAAGGCGCTTAGGGCCGCGCGAAAACTTTTAATGAAATAAATACTGAAAAACCCATCCTTGAGATCCCAGAGGCGTCGGGCTATTTCAGCACGCCTTGCTGCTGCATCCGCTCAATGGCCTCGTCAGTCAACTGATTGAGCGCGGCGAGAAAGAGCCGGGATACCAATCTCGCATTACGCTCAACTACATCCCGATCACAGCGCGCGACAAACTCAATCCTCGCGTGTCTGCATGTTCACGATCTCTCACGCCAATCGGCATCACTTCCAACAGCAAATCTTCACCTCTGCCTGACAGTCCCATTCACTTCAAGTCCGCCATCACGAAGGAAAAATGGTGTTGCTGGCACACTCAAAGTCGCAAGGAGACCCCATATGAAGGACAACTCAGAACAGATTCAAAAAGAAAACGCGCCGGTAGTGAAACTGCGGTCCATCCGCGAGATCATCGAAGACTTAAAGCAACCAATCAAGGCCCGCCACGTGAAGACGAAGCCTGCGAGCAAGCAAGGCGGCAAGATTAAATTCATTGAGTGGCATACAGCGCTTCTCTACCTGGACCATTACGCCCCGGGTTGGTCCTACAGCGTCAGGAGCGTCAGCCTAGTCGGGAATCTCGTTGCCGTCATCGCCGCTATCTCAATCCCCTGCTCTGAGGGGGTTGTAACGCGCGAAGCCACCGGATGCGAAGAGGTCTCCAAGAAAGATTACGGCGACGCTGTTAGCAATGCCGAGGCAATGGCGTTGAAGCGGGCCGCGGCCAAATTCGGACTAGCGCTCTACATGTATAAGAAGTGACGAGTTTGCGCAGCAGCCAGCAAGAAGTCTATCCAGGAATAAGAAAATTTGCTGCTAACAAGATGCATGAACATAGAAGAGACATTAATAATATACATAGAGGGAGAAGAGCTATTCAGCCTTGGCAGAACACTCATCACACCAGGCGCAAAAGAGGCGCTTGAGGAAATCAGCCTCAATGGGCCTTATGAATTCTCGGATCTAGTTAGTCTCTTTTTTATGTTTCACAGCCGGGGATATTGGGGTGACGTGAGCGGACACGATCGACGGGAGAACAACTTCTCGGTGAAAAATGACCTTCGCATCCTCAGCGCCTATCAGATCACAAAGGATCTGAAAATCTGGGTAATCACAGAGGCAGACAGGAGCGCCACGACGATTTCGCTGGCAGGGGAATATTGACCCGGCGCCAGCTCGCCAAACGAACGAAACAAGCAAACTGCCTGGAACGATCGAAGAAAAGAGGAGTATGGCCATAAGTACTGCCAAGGCGCCCGTAGAACACACCACACTCGGCGCGTCTATTTGCGAATGGGCTCGCACCTGGGTCGGAAAAGTCTACTACGTCCAACACCAAACGCTCAAAAGAAGTCAACCATGCGGGGGCTGCGGTCAGCAGATAGCGAAGGGCAATCGAGCCATTGCTTATCGACATTGGGTTCGATGGGTTTATCTGCATGAGAAGTGTGAGGGATGAGCTCCATGCCCTTCCCCACTCTTCCCCAGAGAAAGAACGGAGTCGGCTATCCGTCATCAGACGCAAATCAACAATCTATTTTTCGGGCAAAAATGAGGCGGCAACCAGGTGATGGAAAGGACAAACACCATGGCAACATCAACATCAACAGCGCATTCAACAGACGCCAATCTTGGATCGATCAAAGGCGCTCTCGATAAACTGCAAGCTTTGGAACGCGAGCTGGCTGCGTCGCTGATCGAGCGTGATGAGGTCATTCGCGCTTCCCTGATCGCCCTACTCACAAGACAGCACCTGGTTATCCTAGGACCTCCAGGCACAGCGAAGTCAGCGTTGGTGACCGAGATCTCACGACGAATCAGCCCTGTAAACGGCCCAGGGCTACGAAGCTTCACATACCTAATGACCCGCTTCACAACCCCGGAAGAGTTATTCGGGCCGGTATCCGTCAAAGGTCTCAAAAGCGACGAATACAGGCGGATCACCAATGGTAAACTGCCCGAAGCCGAAATCGTCTTCCTCGACGAAATCTTCAAGGCAAGCAGCGCGATACTAAACACGCTGCTGAAGGTCTCCAACGAACGTGTATTCAACAACGGCAATCAGGAGATACGAGTCCCTCTAATCTCGCTCTTCGGAGCAAGCAATGAGATGCCACAGGGTAATGACTTAGAGGCGATTTGGGACAGGTTCCTGTTACGAATGCCGGTGCATTACGTGACCGACACCGGCTTCGCCACACTGATTCGGGCCGCGGCCTCACGCCGAAACGGTCATGCACAAGTCAGCAACCAGCCGGCCGCGCTATCGCAGTCAGAGCTTGCCTCTCTACAGCAGTGCGCGGAACAAATCGCTGTCCCGGAGGCGACAATCGGCCTGATCGAGGAATTACGCAAGACACTTTCAAGCAAAGGGATCTTGATCAGCGATCGGCGATGGGGCCAGATGCTGGGCTTATTGCGGGGTCATGCTCTTATCGAAGGACGTGACACCGCAACAGAAGACGATTTGGTCTTCCTCAAACACGCCTTATGGCAATCACCTGAGCAAACCTCCGAGATCGGCAAGGCGCTCGCCCGCATCGGCAACCCGCTCAATTCCAAAGCCGTGGACTACGGAGACCAAGCGGCGTCAGTGCATCGCGAGTGCATGGAGGCGCATCGGGCCGCGCCGGGAGAGGAAGAGAAGATGAAGGCTGCGATTGAAGCCAACACCAAGCTCAAACAGATCGCCGCAAGTATACAGCAACTGCGGAACCAAGCCGTTGAGCAAGGACGCAATACGAACCGCATCGACAAGGTAATCCAGGACGTCACGAGGATGAAGCAGGAGATCGCCTCGCTCGTTCTGTAACCATTGAACCGGATGAGCCAATGAACGCAATTACCGAAGAAATCCAAGGGCCAGAACAGGGCCCCAAAATAGAAGAAGTGGAGATCGTCACAGGCGCAATTACCGATGGCAGCCAGGTAATCGCGCACGACGGCTTCGACATGGAGACATTCGAGCAGGCGGCAGATGACTATGCTCGATTGGCCAGAACCGTGACAGAGACGGAGGGCACGATCCGCACTGGCCCGGCGCTCCTACGAGACCTGTTCTGGAGCTTCCATAAACGCGCGCCGCGAATCGCGCCGGTTGCGCCCCTCTCTCCGGCTCACGAAATCAACCGTGAGATTGTCGAGCAGATTCTTTCCACAACCGAGTGGCGTGAGATGCGCGAGAGCGGCACAGTTGGGGACTCACTCTCAAGCGCGATGGCGACGATCGGGTGCGCAGCTTCGGCCGTCGCCGCGCTCGACGTAGAGACGATCCGGTACCTCAACCAGTTGCACGACCTGGCCGGCCAGGTTGAGCATTTATTTACCCACGCCGAAGCGCTTGACGAACTGGCCGCGTTGACGACGAATGAGGAACGCGCCAACCAGTTGAAGAAAGAAGCTGCAGCGGCAAGAGCCGAGGCTGAAAAGAAAGAGAAGAAGGCGGAGGGTCTGAACCGCAAACTGTGGGAGTCGAACGAGGAGCGAAAGGAAAATGTGCGCCGGGCAGTGCGGCGAGGCCTGGCGGACGCGATGACCGAAATCTACCAGACCAACGACGCGATCAATACCATCAGCGGGGGTTACGCCGCTGGTTTCGGAACCCAGAGCGGCGCGGGCGGCCGAAATTCACTCTCGACGAAAGAAAAGCTCGTCATCGCCCAGCAAGTCGGGAAATCACCGAAGCTGCAACAGATCGCCGCCGTCTGCGGGCGATTCACTCGCATCGCGCTTCAACAGCAGAAGACACGCGTCAAGCACCCGCCCGACGAGATCACATCCATCACCTTTGGATCGAACATTGAACGCCTGCTGCCAAGCGAGACGGCGCTGCTAAGCTCCCAAGCTCTCGAAGACCTCTTCTATCTCAGATTCGCCGAAAACAGCCTCATGCAATATGACCTGATCGGGCACGAACCACAGGGCCAAGGGCCAATTATCATTGCCATAGACGAGTCGGGGTCAATGAAGAAGGACTACGGCGGACTTTCAGGCGAGGTTTGGAGCAAGGCGGTAATGCTCGCGCTCCTTTCAATCGCGCGGCTGCAAAAGCGAGACCTGGCCGTAATCCATTTCTCCGGGCTCAACAAGAAGAATCCGGAACAGAAGCCGGATCTGCGTCTAGATGTGTTCCAAAACGGCGCCGCCTCGGCCGCCGAAGTCATCGCCTGCGCCGAATTCTTCTTCAACGGAGGCACCCTCTTCGAACCATGGATGAGCAAGGCGCTTGAGCTCGTGGAGGGGTCGCAGTTCAAAAAGGCCGACGTGATCTGCGTCAGCGACGGCATCGGCCAGATAACACCCCAGGCGCGCGCAGAGTGGGCGAAGAGAAGAGACCAACAGGGCATGCGGGCCTACAGCGTCTTGATCGGCTCAAATCAAGGAGAGGACCTGCTCAACGAAATCAGCGACATGGTATTCCAGCTGGACGACCTGAGCGGAGATCTGCCGGCGCTCGAAGTAATATTCTCCTCAGTCTAATTAACGGCGAGATGATCACCGGACGTCCTCCAAACACGGCGCAGGACTTCAGATAAAGAAAAATCAGGTGGAAGGCAATCGGCGGAAGCAAGATGGCGCGTTTGACCTGAACGCATCCGCCGAAAAGAAGCAATGCTCCATCAAGGCAGAAAACATTCCACACTTCCTCACCCAGGCCCGATCAGCTTGGGTGAGTCATCCAAGAAATGAGGGTTTCATATGAGTATTCGCGACCTAAGAAGCGTCGAAGCGTCAACTTCAAATCTACCACTCCTCGGCTATACAGTACTCTGGCGCCTGGCCGGGATCCGTGTCAGCCAACCGAATTTGGAGCAGGCCCTACAAGGCGCAGGCTTCAGCAAATACCTTCCATCTCCTCCAACGCCCCGCGTGGCCCTGCACCGCGCCCTTACGGAATGGATCCGCGTAAAACGGGAGGCCATGAATAACTCGGCGCCAGAGCCGGAGGACGAGGAAACCGAGGAGAGCAATCCAAGGCAAAGGCGAACGTTAATCCGTGTCATCAACCGCGCCAGGAGCGAACATGTAGTCTACGCTCTCATCGCCGAAGACATTGATTTCAGCGCACTCGGTCTATCGTACGGGACGTCGCTTCGGATCCTGTTACACAAGAAAACCGGCGAGATGATCTGCACGACTGAGGCCAGAGGGGAGATTAACGCACAGCGAGAAAGCCAGCAGGTCACGAGGGAGCTTATGCCGTATTGGGAACAGTACCGAAAGCTGTTCATCGCGCGAGACCTGTCAGAAATGATGCGTAAGATAATTGAAGGAATGAGCGCAGTTTCGCTTCGCCGGACCGGCGGCATCTATTTCGTGCCCGCGGACAACCGAGATCCCCTCCTTCGACTGCAAGAAGTGATCAGCGGCATTCCACAAATTACGGAAGGAGCTTATGTTTGCGCACTGGGAGTGCCCGACGCGGTGGAAACCAGACGCACATTATCCAAAGCAGTCCACGCCGGTTTGCTTGATGAAATCGAATCTCTGCGCGGCGATCTCGCACGGTTGAGTGAGTCCGACGCCCAACACAGGGAGAAGACGATCACCGAGCGCCTTCTCCTCTACAGGAAGGTAAAAGAGAAAGCCGAGATGTACCGGGACGCGCTCGGCATACGGCAGGATCAGCTGATGGCCGGCATCAGAGAGTTAGAAACCCAAGCGTATAACCTGCTCTCGGGGGAGGACGCCCCACCGTCAACACCACACGAGACAATCGCGAGACATCAGAGAGTCACAGCACAACCCGCCTAAACAACCAGGGAGAGACTAATGTCGCGCATTCAAGTGAAGATCGCCGAAGGGAAAACGATTACCCTATCACCCGGGGGACAAAATGAACTCGTCAGTCAAGTCATCCAAAAGTTCGCCCCCCAATTCATGCCCGGGGGAAGGATCATTTCCGTCAAAGACACGAACGAGAAGTTGGCTTACTTCGACGAAGAGGAGATTAAAGAGATAGGCGTCGCCATCACACTGGAGGCCGGAATGATCGATCCCCACGGAAAGATTCCTGGTGTAATCATTCATCACACAGAAAAGGACTGGCTCATCCTCATAGAGGTGGCGACCTCTCACGGCCCGATCAATGCAAAACGTAAGGGAGAATTGGAAGAGCTATTCAAAGATTCAAGGGCAGGACTTGTCTTTGTGACGGCGTTTCAGACACGCCGAGCGATGGCGAAGTACCTGGATCAGATTTCATGGGGGACCGATGTTTGGATAGCCGATTCGCCAAAACATATGATCCACTTCAAAGGCGACAAAATTTTCGGGCCATACTGAAGACTCACGCAAAATGAATGCTTACCATCTCCTTCCTTGAATCAGGCTTGGCCTTCATTTCAACGGTCAAGCCTGTATCCAGCAAGGACAGGGTGAAACCACCTCATTCGAGCCATAATCGAGATTCATGGGCGTCATAATTCGGTAGCTACGGTAATACGCCAAACCTCAAAACAATTGATCGCAACTATCAAGTAAGGAGTAAACTTCAAATGGCTGATTTAGAGAATCAGTCGGTATCTACTAATCCGCAAGATTTAAATTACACACCAACTCCATGGAAAGCCCGTGACTACCCGAATAAAGAAGGCGGCTACTGGATTGATTGTGACTCTTGGGAACACAAGAGACGCGGCGGATGCAGGGGCGGTACGCTTGCAACAGCCCACAATGATGGTGCAGGGCCGGAAGGTAACGCTAAAGCTAATGCGCTCCGAATTACCTCTGCTGTGAATGCTTGTGAGGGTATCAGCAATGAGGCTTTAGATTCCAATGTTATCAAAGATTTAGTGCGTGCGCTCAAACTGCAAATGTCCTGGACGATGCGCGACGGAACACCATGCAATTGCCCGGCAGGCGAAAACGAAGGTGACTTCGATCAACCAAAGAAGATGCCGACAGTTCACGCTTCTCATTGTGAGGATGCCCGCGCCGCACTTACGAAGCTCAAATCAGGACAATTGCCAGTCCGTAAGCTTGCTAAGGGGGATCGCGTGATCTTATCTCGCGTTCGCCATTCTGAATATAAGGGGCAAGTCGGTGAGGTTGTAAAGATTGTTAAATCTCGAAATCAAGTTTCGGTCAGACTGGAAAGCGGCGTTCTGTATAATGCGAACCCCGAGAACATTGACCGCCATCCATCGTAGCCGAAGAGTGGGAAAGGGATAACCCTCGCCAGTTCCCTTTCACAAAACCCATGGAAACACCAGATAGGAAGGATAAAAACACAGGAAAGGAAGCGGTACTTGATGCCGCCAACAGAATACTGGCCTGGGCTAAAGATCTAGCCCAAGGGTGTCCTGATCACCCTGAGTATCACCCAGACAAGGTCCCAAACTTGAAATGCCAGCGCTGTCTCATGATTTGGGCGCACTCCGACTTGATTGAGGGCCTAAAACAACACGGACTCATCACCGGGGATTAAAATTGTTGTCGGGGAAGCCTAATTGAAAGCCGACGAGCGTTGACCTGGCTCACACTGCCCTTCTTACGTCCCGATAAAGGGAAGAACTTTATTGCTCATCCACGCCTGGATAAAGAAATCCTCTTAGATCTCAGCGAACTTGCCAAGGAGAGGCAGGACGTCACCTCCAAGCAAACCTCCACGGCGGTCCGTAATCAATTCGGGGGCAGATCAACCCACCCCTTTCAATATCGGAGACATTAACAATGATAGAAGCCGCGAAGAAAGCTGACTGCGGAGGCTGTGGTGAGGATACCTTCAAAATTTATCAATTGCCCGACGGTCTCGCAATCGAGTGTTTGAAGTGTGAATCCGTCACCATACTTGTGGTATCAACGCCCAAAATCCAAGTAGATTGGGATAGATCAAAAGGCGATGGAACGCTGACTATCTTGCGCTGAAACCACGAGAGAACCATCAAACAACCGGAGGAAATAGCATGCCGGAAGATTTGCTAAATGGCAAAACCGGAGAGGTACGCGTGCTGGCGCGCTTCGCCCGCAGAGATAATGAGGAAAGCTCAGCTCCGGATTGGAGCAAACCCCAAGAAGTGACCCTGGTCATTGAGAGGCGGCAAGAATCCTTGCGGCGCGCGCGCCGGCCAGGCGAATTCGCGGGTGACGTATTGACAATGAACGTTCGCAATTTCAATTGGGCCGAATATGGCGAACACCATCACGGACCTGGCGAATACGTCAACCAATGGCTCTGCGAGCAATACAGAATGGAGATTTTAAAGGTTCTCGAGTAACGGAACTCGAATTGAAATTCATCAAGTCAAAGACCAAACCGCTTTCCGGCGCGCGAATAATTCTTTGTCATCAGCACGACGGTTGTCGAGTCGAACACTCGTTACGGCCTCGATCGGTTCGATGCCCCTCGAGAGAAAGCTTGGGTGAGACCGGTCGGGGAAATCTCTTCGCTTTAAAGGAACAAACAGTCAGGAAACGGGGCAGAAAAAAAGCGGGCTGAAGGCATTGATGCGCGCAGAGGGACCGGACATACGCTTGCGATGGAACCAAGCCGGCCTCACCACTACGGTGAGTCGCAGATGTCTCCCAGAATCCCGGTTTCAACAAAGGAAGAAATAACGATGACTGAATTGTGTAATCAGAAGAAGCTGAGAAGTTCGATCCGCCGAATGTTCACAGGAGAGACAAGTGAGCTCATTTCAGAGCTGCTGCAGAACGCTCAAAGGGCGGAAGCGACGAGAATAGACTTTGATACCAAGTGGCTCGACGGAAAAATCATAGTGAATGTGAGAGATAACGGGATAGGAGTCTTCCCAACGATCGAGGCCTGGCACAGGGTATTATCCCTAGGCGATAACGGGTGGTCCGAGGATGTAATCATCAACCAGAATCCAATGGGGATTGGCATTCATGCAGTTCTGGCACAGTCACATGTCGAGAAGGTAACGATGCGGAGCCGAGGCGTGACAGTCGAGATCGACACAAACCGGTGGTGGGAAGATGAAACATACTACGAGAACTGGAGGTCACTGCTACATTTTTCGGACACGGCCAAGGTGTTTGAGGAGGAAGACACGCCAGGCTTCGAGTTGGAGTATGTGTCAAGTGAAAGCAAACTTCAGGCAGCGTATACGAGCGCGTTTCATGGTTCCGAGATAGGGGGCCGCGGCGTGGCGGAAGGCTATCAGAATTATCTGCTGGTGTTTCATGACGGCGATGTTGTGAAAACACGAGTGAATGACAGCGCCAGGATTACCGAGCCGCTGGCCACGACAAAATACGCCGATTGCGAACTGAGAATCGGAGACAGATCGAGCGGAACAGTAAATTGGTACGGTCAGTTGATTACAGTACGAGATCTGAACTGCTTCGGCTTCTATCTGGAAGTCAATCACGGAACGCCAGTAACACCGATGAGTCCGAGCCGTCGCGGACTCATAAAAAATGAGCAGTTGAATCGGTTGGAGAAGGAGATCAACGACCTGGGATTCAAGTCACTGGCTTCTCTCCCCGCGAAGGATATTAACCCGAGTTGGGTGCAGAAGGCTTTCAACATCGATCCGGATAGAGCGCGCTCATTGCCTCACTTCCTGGCCCGTGAGGTCAATGCGGCTCGCGAAATCTGGGATTCGGATGACGTGGACCGCCTGGGTGAATTCGAGGTTTTGGGGTACGAGGATACGCCGGAAGTTCTGCTTTTTGGCATTGAAGTCATCGAGCCAGTCGTGGAAGGTGAAGCGGATGGCGAGATGGTTCAATACGACGAAGGGTTAAGAGGGTTTGCACAAATGGCGCAGGCGGAAGGACGGAAGATTTACGTCGCTGACCACTATGACGAGAGGAGGCTCAAACCAAAGACTGTTTATTGGCGACGTGGCGAATTATACGAAAACTCAACCGCGCTATGTAAGCCGGGGGAATACCAAATCTGCGCCGGCGAGCCAGACCCGAACGGGTGGAGACCCGTGACAGGAGACGTGTTCGCCGCGAACGGAGAGTGGGACTGGTTCGGCGAGGAAATGACGTTCGTTGTTGGGACGGACAATCCGAGGGGCTGGTTTAACGGCCCTGACACACATGCAGGGTTCAGGTACAACGACGGCTGGGATCAATCACGGAGCGAAGCGGAGGCTTGCTATGAAAGGTTATTGGAAGACGAGCAGATGGCGATGTTCCCCGAATGTCTACGGAGAGATTACACCACGGAAGATCTACAGCGGAAAGCAGGGAATGGTGATCGAGTGATGACGGTGGAGTTTCGATATAAGTCACCGGCTTCGCCAGTAGTGGACGAAGTGATTGTGGCCTATGAAAAAGGGGGGAAAAAGAGCCTGAGACTCCTGTAAGGGTAAAAAAGGCCGCTTAGCTTTGCCGATCGGGACCTAGCGCGACCTGCCTGAAGGCCTCAAATTCAGGCCCACTAAGGAGAGGGGGGCATGCTTCGCCCCCTTTATCTTCCAGCATCCCGAGGACGATCTGGAAAACAATCCGATAACAGGGCAAGAAAGCCCCACATCAATAACTCAATTATTCAATTCCCTTCTCCCTTTCCCATCCTAGCAGTTCCAGACAAACAATAAAGTTATTCCCTGAAGGAAATGATAGAGATAATCATTATGGCTTCTGAAATCATCCACGCCTACACACGAGCACAAGCGATGGCCGATGGTATTTTAGTTGACGTGTCTGAACTGGGAAAGGAAGCCGGCCTCAAGTACCCAGTAGCTCTCACAAGAGCAGTATTTGAGACCTATGTGAAAGTTCCTGCAGGAGTCAAAGCTCAGGACGAGACCGGAAGGCTTTGGGATATTCTCAATTTGCTCAGGTGGGCGGCCGCAAAGTCAAAAAGAGAATCGAAGATCCTCTTTCAACTTTATGTGAGGAACAACAATCGAAAGGCGAAACTTGTCACGCTTAAATCTGTGTGCGGACCAGGTGACGACGCCTCTCCGTGCATCACAGTGATGTTGCCGAACGAAGACTAGCAAGAAAGCGCCGAAGTGATCCTGCGTGCGCTTTCCCCTCTACGCCAATATCCCTTGAGACATTGAAACCTCCTTCACCCTCGAAGGATGCTCCATCCAGATCCGCAGGCTTAGGTGGAACATCCTTCGAGGGAAAAGGCGAAGGACTGTTTCACCCGCGGCTACTGCATTCAATGGGAGCAAAGCGAAAGCGCCGATGCCCAAACCCGTTGAAGCAGAAGCCGAATTCCAACGCTCAACGGGCAGATCAACGCCCGACAGGAGATCGTTATGATTTCATGCTCTGACATTTCTGACGCTGTGGTCGCAATGCTAATGGCTCTCGGCTACGATTTGGGCGACGATGAGTACGCTGATTACGGCCGAATTCTTGACGCCTTGGGTGGTTGCGTTCTCGTTCCGCTGAAACCCATCCAAGACCCGGACCGTGGCTACGCGCCGCAACTCTGCCCTGACAGACAGATCACTATTGAGGAGCGCATCGCATCAGCCATCGGCGACGAGATTCACATCGAGCCGGTGTCGCCTCACTTCAATGTAGAAGAAACAAGCCAGAGGCTGAGCCGACAGATTCTGCGTGAGGTTCTGGCGGAGTTTCGGCCCGACCTGTTCGCCAAAGAGGAGAAGAATGCTGATTAGTAAAAGGGGAGAGATCACCTTTAAGGACATCCAGGTCACGGCGCTCTCGACAGAGCAAAAATATTTAATTGGAGCGAGGGAAGCAACCGCCAACGGCCCGAAGAACGCGAGGTCTTTCATCCTTGCCCCGCATACCGACCTGAGACTAAACGAGAAAGAACCACAATTGATCGGCTTCATCGCATCCTATTTCACGACCGAAGAAGAGGCGGCAGCTCACAGCTACGAGAACATCCCAGCCTACATCATCAGATGGGTGCGGGTCGCAGAGCCTGCCAGTCCGCCAATCATCACCACAGGAGACAATCAATGTCCTACCACCTAGCAATCTTTGAGCAGGCCGAGGATGTTTACGATTACGCGCTGCGCGAATCCCATCGCATCTTCGACAATGCGAAGAGCGCGGCAGACGCGGCGTATACATTGGCCCTGACGTTACCAGACAACCAATACGCCCGCGTCTCGGACAGCCAAGGTGATCGGCTGCTTGAGGCATTCCCGCTCGAATCTGGGCGTGTATTGCAACACCAGCCAAAGGGATCGCCAGTTGATTTCTCAGAGTTATCTTTGCTGCCCGGCAGGTTTATTCTATGTAACACTTGATTCCGTATTCGGCAATCTCCACGTTCAGGGCTTAAATGTGGCAGTTGAAGCCCCCGATTTCCTCACTCGACTACTACGGCATGAAGACCTACAACGCTTCGCCACCTACTTCCATCTTTCCAACAGGAGCGCCGGGAGCCACCACATCGCAAAAGCAGAGGTAAAGAAATTTGCGGGCAGCAAATCCAGACTCGGCGGAAAGTTGTTGGCGCCGGTGGAACTACAACGCAAGGGCATTGGGGCCAATCATGGTAAGTCCTGTTCACACAAAATTTTCTAGTATGCCGCGGAATGAGGCGCATTTTTTGTTGCAAAGCGACGTAAATACGTCTAGTCTACTTCAGACGCAAATACGGCGCGTCGGCGAGGACCCCACGAATTAAGGAGGAGGAGGGATGTTTATTGTGGGGTCCTCGACCCTCATACCAAAATAATCCGGTGGGCATACCACAATAACTCCCAAAATACATGGAAAGACCAGGATGCGATTACCTAGCATCGGGCCCACCCCTCACCACAAGCGCCTCCCGCCGCCCCCGACAACAAGAAAACAATTTTATGCCGTACGTAATCACCGCCTTCGAGCCGATGAAAGAGCGCCGGGACTCACCGGATAAGCCAGATCGAACGCACCGCACGGTGGCGAGCGCCGTCCCTTTTTACCTCGATGCAGTTTCGATGGCGAGCGGCCTGCTCAACACACACGCCGAAGTGGCGATCCACCGCCGAGAGGGGGACGACGAATACTTAAAGGTGGATGAGTGGATATCATAGTCCGTAGTCCTTTGGACAAATCCCGAACTGATGATGACCGACGAAACCGGCCGCACGACGGAGGGGGTCGCACGGGTAAACCGCCATCACTACGAGTACACATCCACGAACGGACAGCGCCTGCTCATCATCTTCGAAACGCTGCCCGGCAAAAAGCCCGCTGTTCCAAACTTCGGAACGTGCGCTGCGCTTCGACGCCTGTCCATACAGTGGAAGTGTTGGGACTGCGCCGGGACTGGGATAGAAGGCGGCAGGGAGTGCGGCCCCCTCTGTAATAATTGCAGCGGGACGGGGAGGAGGTGAGAGGCGAAACTGACCGCGGTCTACATGCGCTGGACGAACAAGCCCTCGGAAGAAGAAACAGAAATGGAGATTAAACAGTATGCGCGAATTAAAGGATCTGGAGGCAGGCCAGATCGTATGGCGCCCAGTGAAAGGTACATCGAAACCGCAGAACGGGCAAAAGGTATTGCTGGCTTACAGCAAGAAAGCTAATCCAGAATGGCCCAACGAACGCTATATTACTACAGCGTACTTTCGATCATATCCGGATAAAGATCGTTATTTTGAGGCCGGTATTTCCAGCCGCGAAATACACCATCCATCTCATTGGGCCCCCTTGCCTATACATCCTGAAGAAATTACCAAGGAAGATTATTCAACGCCAGGAATCTTCCCATGAAGAACCTAGGAGACAAGAGATGAAAGAGGTCGACAAAACCGGAACAACACATGTAGTTATTCATTTTCACCGCGAAAGGGCTCCCATCATCGGCGCGCTCTCAATGGAGGCCGTCGATCCTGCAGTAAAGGGTGAGGGCGAAAATGAGATTCACCTACGAACTATCTATGCGATCTCGCTCCCCAAAAATTCCCGCTACAATATAAATGAAGTCAGCACAAGGCTGCTAAAGCACGAGGTCATCGTTAGCCGAGCTGATAGGATCTTGTAGAACTAACAAAAAGCATCATTCAATCCCCTCACACGGCACGGACGCAGTTGAAACAGTGGAGTAAAACGTGTCTAAAGAACAATTGAGCGAAACACTACAGGCCCGGATTTATGACAACGTCGGCAATCTCCAACTGACAATCCAAGATCTTCGGGAACTGGTTATTGTCTATATGGACGGCGACGCGAATCAATTCGACGAAAAGAAATTTGAAGAACTTGCTATGAGGATCGTAGAGAGATGGGCATCGGAGGCGGGCAAGCGCGAATTGATGTTGTTAGCCGACAGCCTGAAAACGCTCTACAACAGCAAGCAAGATGGGCACTGGCTCGAACGAACTGAGCGAAATCGCTAAGGCGCAGACACTGCCTGTATAAGAAACCGTACAAAATGTATTGCTGTGAAAATCAAGCGGAGAACATGGATGCGCAACCTGACGAAACAGATACCAGCGCCTGGAATGGTCATTCACCGAATTGCGCAGATTCCGGAATCATAATCAGAATTTAGGTGTAGCAAATGGTTTGGAGCACTAGCATGACAGACACACAGCTTGTAACCCTGACCAAAGCGACCCATCGCAACTATAATCGTCGCCTCGCCCGTGGTCTAGCACGCCAGACCATCAGCCTGATGGACGAATCACAGTTCATTCGCGAGCCGGAAACGATCAAGTTCGTCACTGATCAATACTTTTGCGCTTGGTCGGGCAATCGTATCGCCTCATCCCGCACAACACCGGTCAAAGACTATCATTTGCAGTACAAACCCGGTCAGTGGCGCATCAGCGACCTATGGGGTATCTATGGCCGTACGGTTGAAATGCTCTGCCTACTCAACCCACATAACCTCGCCATGTTCGAGGCGGATTACGCACTCCCCGGAGTCAATCATGAAGGCCGCGGCGACGATGCACGACGATATGCCGAATGGATGCGGGAAGGCCTGGTGGCGCCAGCAATCACCGTACTGGAACGGGAAGATGGCCGCCTGTGCGTTTCAGACGGCCACAGGAGACTCGCTGGAGCAAAAATGGCTGGGGTCAAGATTTTGGGCTGGGTCAGCTTCTTAATGCCGACCGGCAAGCAGGACTACAACGGAGAGAAAATCACGGCAGGACTGACGCTTGAAGGCGCAAAGCAGGGAACTGCACGCGCATACAATGCGTGGCGAGAGCGCCAGCAGCAGACGACTGGCGCGACCGACGCAGAAAGAATGGTCGCGGCCTGAAAAATGGACGAAGTATTCCCTGATCAATCGGGACAGGTGATCAGTTACAACTACAAAGAGGGGTAATGGCGAAAGAACAAAAGCGGATCAAGAAAAGCCAGATGGCCACAGCACCCGGGGAGGCCTCGTTGACTCTTGAAAAGCTCATCGAAGACCTCAAAACCCGGAACAGCCACTACTACAAAAGGAATCGTGTTAAAGATAGTCAACTACTCCATCTAAGCGCGAGGACGCGCTATAGATGTAGCTTGCGGTTTCAGGTTTCGTACTTGACGCTTCTTTTCAGAAGAACGAACCGCTTCGGGCCGGTTGACTTCCTTCCACGGATATTCGCAGAAGTAGCGGCCCATCGCCACAAGGTCATGCCTCATGGCGATTGATTTCGCTCCATTCAGATCGGCGTTGATCTGATAGCCGCAATCGCGGCATTGGAAATTCGATTGACTCGGACGGACGCCCAAATGCAAACATCGCGAACAGGTCTGAGATGTGTACCGAGGCGAAACTACCACGACCTCCACACCTGCCCTGGCCGCCTTGTAGCGGATCATCTGTTGAAGTTCGCCAAAACTCCATTCGTGAACGCATTTCGCCTTGCCGGTCTCACGAATCCCGTTGAGGTCTTCAAGGACGATCCGTTGATTGTTCGCTTTCGCGGTAGCCACAATTTGTTTACTGACGCAGTGATTGGTGTCCGCGACAAAACGCCTCTCACGACCAGAGACACGCTTGAGCGCGCGTTTGGCGCTCTTGCCGCCGTTGGCCTGGAGAGATCGTCTCGTCCTTTTGTAGCAGGCTTTTTTGTGGCGGATATTCTTCGCCGTGTGGAATTTATTGTCCGATGTCACCGCCACGCGGCTGAAGCCGAGATCGACGCCTAGACTGCCCTGTGGCTGTATAACTTCCGGTGCCGGAATCGTAATCGAAATATGCAAGTAGAAGTTCCCCTTGCGATAGATCAATTCGGCGGAGCCTAATTTGCCCTGGCAAAGTTGTTTGCGCATCCTAGCGGACATCTGCAACCGGCCGGTAACGCGGCCTTTCGGACAGACAGTCAGCGAGGCGCTATGACAGTCCTGATCAAGAATCATCGATCTGGCGTCGTATCGCACGGAAGAATGTGGTTTGAATTGATGCCACTTATTCGAGTCGCGGGTGTAAACGGCGCTGACCTTGGCAATCGCGTTGACGACGTGCTGTGCGGGAAGATTCGTTTCTTTTCGGATCAGACGATAGCCCTCGTGATGGATGTCGTATCTGCGATGCAAGTCTTGCTGAAAGGCGAGTTCGGAAAGGATGTTGCAGGCGCGATTGAACTCATCCATGGTGGATTTGAGTTCCTGCGCGGCGTTAGCTGCTAGGACCAATTTCGCCTTTATCGATAGGTGAACACCCACCCCCGCACTATGCCACAAGTGTCTTACTTGAGACAAGCGTTTTACATGCGAAAGGGGCTGCGCATTCCTCTCCACCCATAAACGCTTCGTTTTGGGTGGAGAGGAATGCGCAAAGAAAGATGACATTGCTAAAGACGCAGCTATCATTGCTGGACGCATCGCGGCTCTGGACAGTATCCCGGGTATTAGAGTGGGTGACTTCCTGCGGCTGAAAAACGGGCAGCCGACACAAAGAGGGCATGATCGAGTCATAAACGGTGACTTGGCGCGCGTAGCGCACGACTGGGGTGATTCAGTGCAGCCATCAGCAGAACGAGGGCCGTGCGCCAGATCGTTTTATCTCGACGACGGGGAAGTCTCTCATTCAGGAGGCTTGGAATCGGCTATCCCGATCACGGATTTCATAGGGACAGGGGAAGTCGTTTACGGTCTGATTTGGATCTTCCACCTGGACGTCATGGGAGGAGGTCGCGCGGTTCGCGCAATGATCCCATTCCGGGTCTATGAACAGGTTAGTTCGGGAGATAACCCCTAACGCGCTCCCATGCCTGAAGCGCCGACACCCAACAACTCAGCAAGCAAGAGCAAAAGGAGAAGCGATGCATATAACAGTAGAAGGCAACCAGTTTTTCACTGAATTAAAACACCTGGAGGGCATAATTCCAACAAAAAACATTGTTCATGCCTTCTCACATGTGCAGATCGAAGCCATGTTCGGAGTTGTCAAGATGCAGGCGACAGACGGGAAATTGATGATGACCAGTGAAATCCAGGCTGATGTAAGTAACGCCGGATCGATCTGCCTGCGACTCCGCAAATTGGCAGAGATCATCAAATCCCTGGGCAAAGGAGAGATTGAGATCAAAACCGATGGCGACTGCCAAGCGACGATCATCCGCAACTCTTCAAAGTTCAAACTGAAGGGATCGAACACCGACGACTTTCCGCAGCCAGAGTCATACTCTGGGCAATTCACTGAAATTCCCAGCGAACTCTTTTCACGCTTCATCTCACGAATCATTCACGCCGCCAGCGAGGAAAGCTCACGATACGCGCTCGACAGCGCAAAACTCGAAATCAACGCAGAGGGAATAAGAATGGTAGCGACCGACGGGCACCGGCTCGCCCTCATCGAACACGAAGGTCGCTTCGGTGCCGAAATCGACGTGATCGTGCCGAAGAAAGCTCTCGTCGAACTTGAAAAGGTATGCTCATGCAGCGACGGCACGCTGAGAGTCGGGAAGTCTGCGAATCACATTCATTTTGAGCTCGGCAAAAGGCGCATCATTACGAGTGTTCTCACAGGACAATACCCTGATTACTCACTCGTGCTGCCGAAGGAAAATCACAACCGATTCAAAGTCACCCGAGCTGAGATTTCGGCGGCGATCAGACGCGTCGCGCTGATGGCGGACAGCAATAGCCATACGATCAAGATGGAGATCGGCGCCGGGGTTATCAACTTAACTTCCCAGTCACGTGAAGCCGGCGAAGCGGGCGAGATTGTGCCAATAGATTATCAAGGAGAGCCGATTACTATAGGCTTTAATGCAACATATCTCAGCGACTTCCTCGGCGCGATCAATGAGGAGGAAGTGTTGATCGAACTCGAGAACGGGGCAAGGCCTGCCCAATTGAGCGGCGTCAATCCCGAGCATAATGATCGTTGCCTTGCGGTTGTAATGCCTACAAAAATGCAGCGAGAAGAATAAAAATCTATGCTCAAAATCATCAGAGGCAGTCTTTTGAATTCCGACTGCCAGTACATTGCGCATCAATGCAATTGCCACTCCCGGGGCAGCGCGGGCCTGTGTAAACGAAAAATAAAGTTCTTTCCTAACAAATAAAGTTCTTTTCTGCAAAATAAAATTCTTTCCTGCAAAACCAAAACGCTTGTCCTTTGTAGTTTCAACAACTTGGGAAATGGGATGTAATGTCCTCAAGCTAGATTACATGAGGCCCAGGCAAGGCATTTTGGAATCGGATGACATTTTGGCGAAGGACGGGAGAGAGACGTGGATTTAGTGGTAGACATGGCGACGTTAAGCGAAAGATGCGAGGACTTACACTGAAATAATGTTCTGGCCGCGAGAAAGGAGGGTGTCAGAAAGTTTGTGTACACAAAAATTCTGACACGCTCCGAGAAAGATTGACAGCCGATTTGCATAGTTATATCGTCTCCGCTGTCTCAGTATTGATTTTTCTGTTTTACCATCTTCCCAAGGGGCACACTAAGGCAGACAGTCATCGCCGATTATGTTGCCACAGCTCTTCTAAAATTCGATCCATGGGAGTCGCTTCCCACAGTGTCGGACATGGGGAATAAGGTCAGCCTCAAAACAGCTAATGCTGTCTCCACGGCCGGTGTTAGCCTACTATCGGATGAGCCACTCCGGACGACTCATGCTCCGCACCTCCGTTTGGTGAGTTATGTGACGATCTACATGGAGCAAGCTAGTTGAAAACCGAGACTGCCGCAGAGCGGCTTCCTTGAGAGGCTAAACCGGTCACTAGCTATCTTGTGACGCGGGGAAACTCCCGAATGGTTTAATAAATGATGTCGTCGTGTGCCTGCGTGTTGAGGGGGTAAGTTGAGGCGCGGCCAGGTGTCAGTAGCCCAAGCATGAGCGCGAGATCACAGCTCGCGTTTCAATACGCCAGCGCGAGCACAGGCTCATAGCTGACGCGTTACTCATCAAGCATGCGAAGCAAGCGGCCGCGCCGATGATCGTCTATCGAAGCGATCGCTGAGTCATGAAGAGTGATTTAATGTCTCTGGGGTGATCAATGCAAGGAGCAAAATGCGATGGGTGATATCGGGACCCACAAGGAAGTCGTCCTTCACATGATTCCGCAGCTGCAGCAAATCAGCGCGGCTGAAAACTACACGTACGTGGAATTCGGCAACTTCTTGACGGATGTCTCTCAATTCCGCGATCCGGTCGCCTTTCTGAATGCGAAGCCCCTTCTCAAATTAGGTCGGCTCATCCCCTTCAGAGATCCACTAGTCTGCGGCGAGCTAAATGGATTCCTCGGATGGGGGAAATTCAATGAGTGGATGGACCGCGTGTTCGGTGTAGTCACGAAGGCAGGCACACAGCCCGTCACACAGCCCGGCACCCTTCCTGAGTATTTTCAGCATTTGTCCCTGGCATTTGCCCACATCAAATTCTCCGAAACCTCGGGTTTCCACTACGGCAACTTGACGCCTCTATCTGCCGCCGAGGTCGATCGCGTCTTCGCGGCGGCTTTCACACAGTACTACCCGCACGAGCACGTGGACTATCCGCCGCTCAACAACAACATCTCGGGTCCTGATGCTTCTTACTATCAGATCGGGGAGCGCAAGCTTCTGAAGTATTTGGATAAGCACATCGCCTTCATTTCAGAAGAACTCTCAAAGATTGAATTCGAGTGGGTGCAAAACCGTAACCTCCCCGCAACTCATCCCACGCGCTGTGATCTGCTTGTGCGCCTGGGTCATATCCTGCACGCTGTGGAGGACTTCTTTTTCCACTCCAACGTCGTCGAGCTTCGTCAGTGGAACCGAGTTGTGAAGAAGCACTCCGATCGCCACCCGGAGAAGGATGCTGACGATTACCGCTTCATCATCAGCAAAATCCTGACCGACACCGGCCACGACGAGAGCAGTATCCGTTTTCGCCGTCGCTTGGCGCGTCGCCTTCGCTATCCAAACTACGACGTAGACAGATTTGAACCGCGGTTCCCGTCCAAACCCTCGAGCATGACTAGCAGGCTTTCAGTCGATTTCGCCTATACGGGCGGCTTCGGCTCAGAGGATGTCTCACACACGCTATCCGGTGGACTCGAGTTGTTGGAGGCTAAATCCATGGGTATGGGTCTTAATACCCTGCTGGACCTACTGAAGATGCTCGATCCGCGGTTTCAGGTTCCATTGTTGGAGGCGCTCATAAGCGCGGACGAGCGTCGTGCTATCAACGACTGTGACAAGCTCAGAGATCGAATCAACCGTCAAGAGAGTCAAGTTATGTCTGGTGACTATGCTCCGGTGTTCGACGTGATGCAGTCACGAAACTGGATCACTAAGGAGGCCAAGAAAGCCTTCATTGAGGCGTTCGACCTAGATCGGAACATTATGACGGCCTATCCCGGTAAGCGTGGACTGGGCGGGTTTCTCCTGGTCTGGCTGAGATTGATTCAGAAGAAGGTCGACGCCAGCCATGAAATGGTCAGCAGCCTCGACCAGGACACAGAGTCGCCCTATGACTTCATGGTCGAGAACGGCGCAACGGAGGAGACGGTTGGCAGCCACTCGCTCATGGCGAAGGATGGAGCTGAGAAGGATCCTTTGCGAGGGCAGGCAATGGCTTTGGCAAAATGCGCGTCGGCGGCGCTTGCCGTCACCCTTCTACAACGCATCCGGGATGATCCGAATCCGGACCGCGGGCTCAATTGGAATTCGATCCTCCCACATTTTATGCGCGTTCCACCTGGAACCGCGAATTCCTGGGAAGAACAGGTGATCGCCGCGCTCAACGCGGGCGATGACATTCCTACGCTCAGCAGCCTTCAAGACAAGCCAACCGTCGCGATGATCACCGGGTATAGAGTGCAGGCACTGCGGACTGGACAGCGTCGGTCCCAGGGAGAGGGGTTCTACCGGGGGTTCGAAAAAGAGCCATGAGGTGCCGATGAGCGTCCAGTGGTATATCGCCAGCATACTCGATGGCGTCCGCCAGGCGCTGAAGCCGCTGGCGGACGCCATCGATTCGCCGGAAGCGTTCGGCGATTTTCTCGCGAGCTTCGGTTACGAGTCGGTCGCCACCGACATCCAGCAGTTCAATACCGAGTTCGCGCAGGTCAAGCAGGCGTATGACGCGCTGCTTGCGGCCGCGAAGAAAGTAGAAAATCTGCGCGAGGAAGATGAGCCACAGCTCGGCGACATCATCGGCTTTATCAAAGACTTCAGCCTGGCCACCGCCGGTGCGCTCAGCGCTATCAAGGGATTGCAGGCGAAGACCGGAAACGCCGCGCTACCGGCTCCCCTGAACGACACGACTTTCTGGAAGGACCTTCCCCCGGAGATCGTCGAATCGCTTCTCCACCGCTATCTCGAATTCTACCAACCGAAACTGTTTGGCCTGCTCACGCTCTTCGGGATTCTGAGCGTCGATCATATCGGAGGACAGGAGCCGCCCGGCGTCCGCAGGCGCTACTGGCGGCGACGGGTCAACTGGGAACGGATCGGATTGATCGTCAGCCGTCCAGACCGGCTCATGACCGAGGTCTATGGTCTGGGCCAAACCTTCAAGCACCGGACGCTCATTGCGAATCTATCGATCCTTGCGGACGCCTTTGGTCTGCCGACAGCACAGACGGAGCTGTCGAATGAAGTACTTGCCGCGTACTACGGCGGCAACGGCCAGGCTGACATTCGCCAGCTACTGGCGCCGCTCTATTGGGACGTCGTCGAGATCGACGGAGGGTACGGCTACTCGTCGCTTGATCTGATCGTCGCGCCTATTCCTCCGACGGACAATACGACCGGCGAGCCAGCGGGTTTCGTGTTCTTCCCGGTACTCGAGGGTCATGGCGGACAAGCGATTGAAATCGTGCCCAATGTCACCGCCACTCTGGAGGGTGGGTTCGAGAGCGCTGGACCGATCCGCCTCGAGGTGCGGCCGGATGCGGCGCAGGTCGTGATTCCTCCCGCGCTAGGCATTGAGATTGGCGCGAGCGCGCGACTGACTGTTGGCGGCGAGACACCTCTCGTCCTGTTTGGCGCCAAGGAATCCACTCGGTTCGAGATTGATCGGCTACAAGTGGAGCTCTCTGCGCGCGGCCCGCTGACCGATCTGGAATATCGGTTTGGATTGGCGGTGGAGGCGGCAAGGCTGCTGGTGTTTCTCGCAGAAGGTGACGGCTTTCTGCAGCAGGCGATGCCCAAGGAGGCGCTCAAGATTGAGCTGGACTTCAAGTTGGGCTGGTCCAGCAAGAGCGGATTCGTCTTCGGCGCGAGCGCCGGCATCGAGGCTACCTTCCCGATCCACCTCGATCTGTTTGGTGTTCTGAAGATCGATTCAGTGTACCTGGCTCTTCAAGCAAAGAGCCTGGATACGACGACGGCCGTCGAGCTGATCGCCGCGACATCGGCCAGCCTCAGTCTGGGCCCAGTCATGGCGAGTGTGGAGCAGATAGGAATGAAGGGCCGGCTCACGTTTCCGCCTGATGGCGGCAATCTGGGTCCAGCCCACCTCGCCTTTGATTTCAAGCCGCCGCGCGGCGTCGGCTTCGTTATCGACGCCAATGCCGTCATCGGCGGCGGCTACCTGTTCTTCGACGACGACCGCGGCCAGTACGGCGGCGTGCTGCAGCTCGAGGTCAAAGGCGGGATCTCGATCAAGGCGATCGGCCTCATTACGACGAAGATGCCGGACGGCTCGCCAGGCTTCTCGCTGCTCATTATCATCGCGGTGGAGTTCTCGCCGATCCAGCTCGGCTACGGCTTCACCTTGAACGGAGTCGGGGGCCTCGCCGGCTTCAACCGGACGATGAGGGTCGATCCGCTGCGGGACGGCATCAAGAATCGCACTCTCGACTCGATCATGTTCCCGCCGGATCCGGTCAAGAACGCACAGAAGATCATCAGCGATCTCCAGGCAATCTTCCCGCCCGCGCCCGACCGCTTCGTTTTCGCGCCGATGGTGAAGTTCGGCTGGGGCTCAGGGATCCTGGTCATAGAAGTCGGACTGATCGTCGAGCTTCCAATGCCGCTTCGCCTGGCTATCATCGGCAAGCTGCATGTGAAGCTGCCGCCGATCGAATCCGGCGACAGCGAGGAAAGCAAGAATCTCGTTGAGTTGCATCTCGATGTCCTCGGCATTCTCGATTTTGACCGAGGAGAGATCTCCGTCGACGCCGTTCTTTACGATTCGCGCATCGTGATCTTTCCGATCACTGGCGGCATGGCGCTGCGAATCCGCTGGGGCAGCAATCCGGTGTTCCTGATGGCGATCGGCGGGCTCAACCCGCGGTTCCCGGCGCCGCCGGGATTCCCAAGCGTGGATCGCCTGGGCATGAACCTCAGCTATGAAGCGAATGGGCTGAAGGCGTGCCTGCGCCTGGAATCCTATCTGGCCGTCACACCGAACTCTCTGCAGTTCGGCGCGCGAATCGACGCGTACGCCGAACTCTCGGGCGCGAAGGTTGCCGGCTTCATCGGATTCGACGCGTTGATCGAATTCGATCCGTTTCACTTTATCGTCGACATGTACGGCGGCGTCACGGTCCAAGCGTTTGGCATCCTCTTCAACGTGGGGCTGCTACTGACGTTATCGGGACCAGGCCCCTTCCTGGGCGAGGGACACGTGGTCGTCGAATTCCTCGGGAAGCATGAGTTCCCCATTCGCTTCGTCATCGGCGAAGAGAAGACGACGCCGGCGCTGGCGCCGGTCGATCCGCTTCCCGATCTCCTGGCCGCGATCGAGGATCGGCGCAATTGGAGCGCCACGTTGCCAGGAGGAGCGAGCAGGCTGGTTACGGTGCGTCAACTGACGCCAGACGAGGTAGAAGATAACATTCTCGCGCATCCGCTCGGTGAGCTGACCGTGCGTCAGAAAGTGTTGCCGTTCGGCGTCTCGCTCGAGCGCTTCGGCGCAGCCGTTACTACTACGCCGGGCCCGTTCGAGATTGCACAGGTGAAGCTTGGCTCGAACAAGCCGGCCACCCCCAAGCAAGAGTACAGCGTGCGTGACGCATTCGCGCGCGGCCAATACGTGAACCTCACGGAAGACGAGAAAGTCACAGGCCCGGTTTTCGAGTCTTTCCGTTGCGGCCAGACGCGCATCGGAACCGAAGCGATCGTTTACCCGACTGAGGCGAAGCAGGGCGCGATGTCCGAATACGATGTCACCGTCATCGACAACAAAGTAAAGCGAAGCCGCCATCCTGGTGCCCCGGTCGCCATTTCAACGAGCGTGCTTCTGCGCGCCGCGCAGTTCGGCGCAGCCAAACAGACACCGATGACGTCGCTGGGAAGCGCCAAGTTCGCCGGACCGGCGCTCGGGATCAACATGCGCGAGCCCGCTTACAAAGTCGCGGGCCGGGACGCTCTTGAGACCGATCGAACGAAGCGGTTCGAAACGTACACGCAGGCTGAGGCGGAGCGCCGTCGCCTCGGCCTAGATGCGTGGCAAGTGGTCGAGGCTTACGAGGTAGACTAGAATCTAATGACTGCATATACTTACCTTCCCTGGGCGCGCCAGGGGCTGATAGGGGCAGCTAGCGCTGGCTCCATCACTGCCGGGCGTCTCAACCTCAAAGCGGAAATAACCGTCAGCGGCGGCGACGGCGGGACGCGAGCCGTTGATGTCCTGCTCTTCGGACCGGGCGACGTGACCGGCTTCGACATCAGGCAGGTGATCCGAGTCGATCCCCCGGCCTTCACCGCCGACGCCGAGCCCAATTATTTCCCGTTGGTTGAATTCGACCGGCCCGATTTTCCCTGGATGTTCACTCCTGCGGCCCCGGACAGCAAGAATCAACTCCCACCCTGGATTTGCCTCATCGCCGTGGAGAGGCGAGAAGGTGTTGAACTGATCTCCGGGGGCGGGGAGTCGCTGCCAATCCTAAAGATCGATACACGGGCGCATGCCGAATTACCCGATTTGAGCGAAGCATGGGCGTGGGCGCATGCGCAGGTCGCCGCTGTCACGAGCGACAGCGATCTCGAAACGGCGCTTAAGAGCGAGCCGGAACGAACGCTCTCACGCCTGATGTGTCCGCGTCGTTTGAAGCCGAAGACCGCCTATTTCGCGTGCGTCGTCCCCACCTACAAGGGCGGCGCGCAGGCAGGGCTCGGTGAGAAGGTCGACGACGCGAAGGCGCTCGATCCGGCGTGGAATCTAGCCGACCAGCCGGATGCAATTCGCCTGCCCGTGTACTACTCATGGGAGTTTGCAACTGGGGTCGAGGGCGACTTCGAGGCGCTCGTGTGGCAGCTCGAACGAAGACAGCTCACGGTCGATCAAGTCGGTACGCGCAAGCTGGATATCAGCGTGGCTGGGTATGCGCTGCCGGCTAGCGCGCCTGTGGATCTCGAAGGAGCGATAGGCCCTGAGACAATCCCTGGCGACGAGCGCGTCGGTCCATCAACCGCCTACCAAGAGCGACTGCAGGAACTGCTTAACGAATCCACGGCGGTTCCACCGTTGCCGGTTTTACCGCCGCCAATCTACGGGCGATGGCATGCGCTTCAACGGACCATTCCCGATCCAATAGCGCCCGGCCGGACCCGTGACCGCGCCTGGCTCCGCACGCTGAATCTTGACCCCCGTTATCGCGTCGCGGCCGGTCTCGGCACGCAGGTTGTTCAGGAGCAGCAGGAGCAGTTGATGGCCGCGGCGTGGGATCAGGTTGGCGAGATCGAGCGTGCAAATCAGCTGCTCCGCCAGGCGCAGCTCGCGCGCGCCGCGAGCCTATCCATTCATCAGGAACGGCTCGGCAAGCTGAATTCGACGACGTTCCTGTTGATGAGCGGACCCGTGCAGTCGCGCGTTCGGTACGCAGCGAATCAATCCGGAGCGGAGCGGACGGCCTTCGGCCACGTGCGCCACAGCGCGATTCCTGCGGCTGTCGCGTCCGTTCAGTTCCGGCGAACGCTCCGAGCGCGCGGTGCGATCGCCCGCCATTTCAGACTAAGCGCTGCAGTGACGCGAGATCTGGTTGTGTCGAGCTTGAACCTGCAACGAATCAGCGCCGTACCGCAACGGTGGCCCACCCCACCGGGCATGGCCACCATGGAGAGCGTGCTCGTCAGGAGCCCTTGCAATACGAACCCTTTGACGCTCGCGCGCGCGCTGATCGAATCGTGGCACCCCGAGCCGCTCTGGGGCCAGCTCAGCAATCTGCTGAGAGTGTACGGCAGCCTAGAGGCTGAGATCGCCAAGTTCACCGCGCCAGTCCAGGAGCGCCTCGATCAGGTGGCGAATCTAGCGTCGGTCGCGAAAGAGCGCCTCATGTCATTCGAGACAATGATTAACGGCCCGCAGGGCAAGTACCTCGACCTGGTGATTTCGCTCTACAAGCCCGCCCTGGCGATGATTGCGGATCTGAGATGGATACTTCAAGAAGACATCCCACGTCGGTTCGGAAGGCCCCTGCCGCTGGCGATCGAGAAATTGAACAATGCGGTCACAGCGCTCCCGACTCTCGACGAGCTGCGCGACATCAACTTCGCTCTCGCGGTCATCGTGTATCAAGGCGCAGTTGAGCCGTGCAATGACGCGCTACGTCCTCAGAAGCCGCCGCTCGACATCCGTGAACTGAAGACACGCATGCACGAGAAACTGAATCCCGCCACGACGATTCCAGTACGCGTCGCTTCGCTCGTAGAAGCGCCGGGCTGGAATGCGGCTGACCTGGATGTCGTCCTCGCCGCGCCCGATTTTCCGACTCCGATGTACAAGGCGTTGGCCGTGCTGTCCCAGGATTGGCTGTCGCCTGGCCTTGAGCGCGTGCCCCAGAACACGCTCGCGCTCCTCGAGACGAATCCACGATTCATCGAAGCCTTCATGGTCGGCCTTAATCATGAGATGAGCCGTGAGCTGCTCTGGCGCGGATATCCGACCGACCAGCGCGGGTCGTATTTTCGCCAGTTCTGGGATCCGAGCGGGCGCTTTCCGGCTCCGCAGAACGACGCGGAGCGCGCAGCGAATCTGGAGAACGGAAAGGACATTCCGCCGCTTCACGAATGGGGCGACGGGCCGCTGGGCACGCATTTCGGCAAGCAGCGGGCGTCAGTGGGGGCCCCGGCCGGACCAGCGCCTGCTCACGTCGTCCTTCTGATCCGCGGCGAGCTGTTGCGACGATATCCACGGGCGATGATTTACCTTGCACAGGCAGCATGGTCGCTGGACAGCGGCAACAACAAAGTCTCGCCGCGGAATCCAACTGCGGTTGAAAAGCACCCGATATTTCGCGGAGAGTTGGCGCCCGACATCCATCTGCTTGGCTTCGATGTCGATCCGGATGTTGCGCGGGGCGCCGATCAACCGTCGAGCGATCCGTCGAACGATAGGGCAGGGTGGTTCGTCGTGATTCAGCAGCAGCCGACCGAGCCGAGATTCGGACTTGACGAGACCGCGGCCACGAGCCCCGAGACCTGGAGCGATCTGTCGTGGACGCATGTCCACCTCACCGAAGACGGTGGTTACATCAAACTCGCCAGCGGTCTGAAAGCGGACTTCCCGGTCAATGCGCGACGGGGAACTCAAGGCGAACAGTGGATGTGGGCTCCCGACAGTAGCGGCGGCTCCAGGCAGCCTGACGGAGCGCAGGTGGCGTGCATCACGCTGCAAAGGCCCGTTCGCGTCGCGGTGCATGCAAGCGATCTGCTTTGAAGGTGGAGAGGGATGAGATGCCTAGCGACAATGACTTGATCAAGCTGCGAGACGATGCGGCCGCCGCGCGACAGAAAGCGAGGGAGGCCGAGGCGCGCGTGAGGGCCCTTTCGGTCGAGCTAAGCACCCTCGAACGGGAGCGCTTACAGGCAGAGCGCCGCGCTGCCGATGCTCGCGCGGCGCTCGATGCCATCCGACAGGCCGTTGCGCAGATTCCGGCCGCGCGGGACGAGTTGCGGACCGCGGAAAGGGCGCTCGCCGATATCGTCACGCGATTGAAGGATCTGGATGCTCGACTCGCCAATCTCGAAACGGAAATCGAGCAGACGCAACATTCGACTAATCTTCCTCCTCGCGAGAAGACACAGGAGCTTGTACGACTCCGAAAGCAGCTTCTGCAACTCCAGGGGAGTCGAGCCGTTCTTGAACAGCAACGGCAGCTGGCCGTCGATCGGGTTGCGCAGGCGAAATCGCGCCTGTCTGAGATGGAGGCGCAGGCGCAACAGCTTGCGGCAGCCGAGACATTGGTCAATGAAGCCGAGGCTGCGCTCCGGCAGATCGACGATCGCCGCGCCCAGGTCGCGCTCGCGCAGCGGGCCGCGCTCCAGCAATTAGCCCTCCTGAGCGCCTCTGCAGATGCGCTCGACATGCAATTGCAGTCTGCGCTCGACCAGCTGATCGCCGGACTTCGCACGGATGTGCCGATTGCGCTGCTGCCGGTGCGGCTCGAGACGCGGTTCCGTATCTCGCCGCCCGGTGGACCGCCAGGCGAATTGCTGATTCGTGTCTACCCGGATGACATCCACATTGACACACACGAAGTGGGCTTGACTGAAGAAGAAGGCCGATGGGGGATGCACTTCTGGCGCGAGACGTGGAAAGCAGGGAACGCGCCGCCGGGCAGCGTTGGCTATCCCGCGCGGCGCGCGCAGGAGCTCGCAGCCTGGCGGCAAATGGCGGCGCGCTTCGGACCTGAGCGCGCCGCCTATGTGGCTGCGCGGCTGACGCCGCTCAACCAGGCATCGCGACCGGCGGCCCCGAGCGCGTCCACTCTGACGGTTGAGCCCGACTTCGACACGGGCTCGCCGACTCGGTTGTCGAGTTGGACGCGAGCGGCGCGGGCTCGCGCGTTACCGGATCGCTGGCTCGCGATTGGCTCGCGCGCCGGTCAGGCCAAAAGCGTGTGGGGCACCTTGATTCCGGCATCGCTCTCGACGGGACCGGATCCATCGACGCCGGCGCCGCCGGCGGGAGCGGCGCCAGCCAGCGTTCCCGTCGATGCCGGGATGCGGTGGATGGTCGACTTCGCCGAAGCCGAGAGCAAAGGCATGGGGATCCGCATGACCCTCAGCCCCGATGAGGCCACTACCGGATTCGATCGGCTGATCGTCATCGGCGTAAAGGGGACGTTGAGCGATCCGGCGGACGGAGCCGCCGAGTTGCGCGAACTCGTTGAGGCGCATCGCTTCACGTGGGGTTGCGGCTTCGTGCCGCAGGGCACACCGACCAACAACACGGAGCAGGTCGACTCGGGGTACACGCGCGCGGATGTCGGCTACGAGCGAAGCTTTGCGCTCGAACGCGAGGACCATCCGATAGCTGCGCGGGTCGGCGGCAACGCCGAAGAGGCGGCGCGGGCTTTGGGGATCGACGTTTCGCATCTTTCACGTCTCCGCCACGCTGACGGGCGCGACCAGCGCGATGCGGCGGCCTTCAATCGCGTCCTCTGGCCCGTGACGATCGGCTACTTTCTGAATCAGATCGCCAACGACGTCCTGCCAGACGCCGACCTCAACGCCTGGCGTGAATACTTCGTCCGGCATGTGAGAGCGCGCGGACCCATTCCTGCGCTCCGTGTGGGGCGACAGCCGTACGGCTTGCTCCCTGTCACGTCGCTCAACCGGTGGGTGGGTCCTCGCAAGGATCTCGTGGACGAGATCCGCATTCTGCGCGAGGTGTGGCGCAAATCGCTCACCAACGTCGCGCGGGCCGGCCGAACGGGCGACGGCGAACTCAACCTCGTCGAAACGCTCGGACTCGAACCGATATCGAGCAGTTACAGCTGGCGGTGGGCTCGCGGTCCGCGATTCTTCGATCTATTCTGGCGTCTGCCCACCCAGATGGTCGATCCGGCGGCGCTCAATGTCGCTAAGAACGCGCTCGGTAATCGGCTGCGAACGGCGCTGAATAGCATCAGGTTGTCAGACGGGCAGTGGACGCGCCTGAAGGGGATGACGTTTGCGAGGGTTGCGTTCGACTGGGAGGGTCCGCTTGTTCAACCTGCCCCTCTATCGGAGACCGAGGGGCTGCGGCAGAACTATCTGCGTGGGCTTGCCGATCCCGGTGTCTCGCTAACCGATGTCCACGATGAGAGCGCGAGGTTACTCCCGCCCGGTGGTCACAAACCGCTGCTCTACAGGCTCCTGCGTCACGCGACACTGCTCGCCTATGCGGAGCAGGCGCTCATGACCTGGCCCGCTACGCGGAGGGCGCCAACGGATCCTCCCTGGTTCGAGCCCGAACTCGTGGATGTGGAATTCCAGCGCTTCGGCGATGGTCCCGGCGAATCGCTGGAGCCGTCAGTGGAGACGCCCACCTTCTGGCGCGTGCTACAGACGACTCGTCCTGGCGCCACGATGAGCCTCGGCGACGAACTGCGAGCGGCGGGAAGTGGCGTTCCGCAGCCGCTGAAGGATTTTCTCGCAAGTCTTGTTCACCTGGCGGATGTTCCGTCTGCCGCGCTCGGACGCCTGCTAGGTGAGACGCTTGATCTCTCGTCGCATCGCCTCGATGCGTGGATCACGTCGCTTGCGACCAGCCGACTGAGCGACCTTCGCGACGCGCAGCCGACAGGCATCTATCTCGGCGGCTATTCCTGGGTGGAGAACCTGCGTCCGCGAGCGAATCCCGAATTGAGCGACGGCTTCGTCCATGCGCCATCGATCGCTCAGGCAACAACCGCGGCGGTGCTGCGTTCGGGCTATCTCGCGTACCGCGGACAGCCGGAGGGCGCGCGGCTGGAAATCGATTTGTCATCGAAGCGCGTTCGGCTCGCGAAAGGACTCATCGATGGCGTGCGCCAGGGGCAGCCGCTTGGCGCGCTGCTCGGATACCGATTCGAACGGGCGCTGCACGACGCCGGTTCACAGCTCAATCGTTTCATCGCGTCGCTGCGCCAGTTGGCGCCTCTGGCCGGCGGTCAGCTCGTCCCGGCCGATAAGACCGAGCTGATCGACGCCATCGCCGCAGATCATGTCGTCGATGGATTGAAACTGCTCAATCTCTACAAGCAGGGTGGGATTTCGTTTTCCGCCTTGAACGCGAGCGGGTCCGATCGCAATGCGATCGAAGCGGCGCTGCAGGAGCTGGGCGATGCGGTGGATGCCGTCGGGGATCTGACGTTGGCCGAGAGTGTCCATCAGGCGGTGCAGGGCAATTATACGCGCGCCGGCGCCACGCTCGACGCCATCTCACGTGGTGAAACACCCCCGGACACACTGGAGATCATCAATACACCGCAACGTGGGGTGGCGTTCACACAGCGCCTGGTCGCGCTCTTCAGCGCGGATATTCCGCCAGCCGGAGTATGGAACCGTGATCGCGCCCGCGCCGTCGCCGAACCAATCTTGAACGCATGGGCGGAGCAGATACTCGGTTCGCCGACGCGTGTGCGGTGTCAGGCGGCTTACTTCAATCCAAACAAGAACCCCGTCACTGATCCGCCCGACCACACAGCGCCTCTCTCCCTGGACGCCCTCGATGTGTGTGCGCTCGACATCGTGTACGCGCCGCCGGTCGCTGCCGATGCGCAGCAGACGGAGCTTGAGCTGCGTCTCGCCCGCGCCGCCATGTCGGCGCGGCGGAGGCCGCCAACGATCGACAGCGACGCGAGCGTCCGCCTGATTTTCCGCAGACAGGCTGGGAGCCATCGAGACGACGAACTGACGTTTCCCGAACTGTTCGAGCTCGCGCGAGTCGTGCGCGAACTCGTGACCAATAGCCGCCCGCTCGATGCGCGCGACTTGGCGCGCTCAGGCGACAGCGGTGATCCACGGACCGAGGCGCCAGTCGGCCGCCTCAACGACGTCATGACGATCTGGCAGCAGGCGAAACAACGGCTGCGCAACTCTTTCGAGATTACCGAGCCGGCTCAACTCGCCCTCCTCAAGGCCCCACCCTTCGACATTCCTGCATCTGTCGTGGGATCGAGCGTGAATTTGCTCGACATAATCAGGATGTCTAATCTGCCTCGTCCGATCGAGCTGGCCACTGTCTGTGCCGCTCTGGAGGCGCCGACTCTCTCGAAGCTCGACGATCTGCGGGACGCGATGGAGGCGTTCGGCGCGTTTGCAGTGCACAGTGCGGCGCCGGTTGCATTCAGCGGTCAGACGGCCGCTGCCCGGAACGAGCTCGTTCGGCAAGCGGCGCAGATATACACGCAAGTCGTAACTGCCGAGCGACAGCTGGCTGCGATCAAGGGCGCGAGCGCGAGGGACACATTGGCGAAGCTGGCGGTGCTCTTCAGCGGAGGTTTTCGAGTGCTGTCATCGTTCACGCTTCACGAAGATGCCGCGCTCGGGGCATCGATCCAACGTCGCGTGCGGGCGCGCGACGCTGGAGTTGCAGAGGTGCACCCGTGGCTGCAGGCCGTTGCGCGTGTGCGGGATGGCGCGCGTCGATTGACCAGTGTGATAACCTATGCAGACGTCGTCGGGCCAGGCGACGAGATGACGTTTCAGGTGGCGCAGTTCCCGTTTGACGAGAAGGATCGATGGAATGCGCCAGACGGCCCAGCCCTTGCCGGAGCCACGTCGCTCGTCATCTACCGGAGTCCAAACCTCAACCTCGCCGCCAGGTGTGCGGGACTGATGGTTGACGAATGGGTGGAAGTGATCCCGCGGCGGACCATGCAGACCGCGCTCGCGTTCCACTACGACGCGCCAGGGGCACGAGCTCCGCAGGCAATTCTCCTCGCGGTCGCTCCCGATTTAGCCAAGCCATGGGACGCTTTCACGCTCGAGGCGATCGTTACCGAGACGCTGGAGCTGGCGAAGCTGCGGGCGGTCGACTATGACGCGATCTCGAGCCTCGGCAACCTGCTGCCCGCTGTGTTTCTAGCCAACAACGTCGGCGGAGATCCCGCGGGCGATACCGTGTCATCGAGCCTCGGCTCATAGTGGAGAACAGCGATGGGATCGATTACGACCTGGGCACGACTCGAACCTCACTCACGCTCGGCTGGAATGGAAGCCGGGCTCGAGATGCGCGTGCACGATCCGTTATGGATGCTGGCGCGACAGTGGCAGTTCGGCGAATTCATGGGAGAAGACGCGGGATCGCCTGTCTGGGCGGCCTTCAGCGGCGTCGAGAGCCCCATCGCCTTCTATCTGCCCGGGCCAATCGAAGCGCATCAAAGCGACCAAGTGCAGGACTACTCGCCAGATACGCCGCTCGATTGGCTCGTCGAAGACGAACGTCTGCCGGCGCGTGACGTCATGCTTGCCAATTGTCGCGTCGCGGTCGAGGCGGGGCAGCATTTTCTCCGACTGCTGGGCGCGCCTCTCGCCGCGAATCATCGCTCGGAGCTGTTGAAAGATCACGCGGTTGCGCCATTGACGGCGGCGGAACGCGCCGAAGCGGATCCGGAGAGCGTGGCGTTCATGGATCTCGTCGCCGGCCGCGCGCTCGACGGCGCCAGGCTGCTTGCGGTGATTGGGGATTTCACTCCAAAAGACGCCGCCACAGTCCTCGGGTTCAAGGGCTCGGACAATTCCAAAGCCGCGCAAGCGATCGGCGGATGGCTGACATGGTGCGCGCAGACGATCGGTAGTGTCGCGCCGAAGAGCGAGGCTCGGTCTGCCTGGAATCCTGAGCGGATGGAGTACTCGTGCGCTCTCGCGGCGCCGGACCGAAGCCCTGGAGGCCAGTCGGTTCTCGTAGCACGGGAATACCGCGGCGGGTGCCTCGACTGGTTCTCGTTCGATATGGCGCAGGGCGCACAACTCAAGCGCAATCTCACGGCTCAAGCCCGGTCGTTTACTGGCGCAACCCTGCCGACCGGTCTCAGCTTCCGCGGTATGCCCGCGAACAGGCTGTGGGAATTCGAGGACGCGCAGGTCCGGTTCGGGTCCATCGAGGCAGGGCCAACGGACCTTGCGCGCATATTGCTCGTCGGCTTTCTGATCGAGTACGGCAACGACTTCTTCACGATCCCGCTCGGCATCGAAACCGGCGCACTCGTCAGGATCGACAGCCTCGCCGTCACGAACACGTTCGGGGATGTGACCCCTGCCACTCCGTTCGCCGACAAGGAGTGGCGGCTCTTCACGCTGTCCAGCGATGATGTCGTCAGCCCCAACATGGCGTCAACGCTATTCCTGCCACCGGTGCTCGGCCAGCGCCTCGCGAGTCCGCCGCTCGAGCAAGTGGAGTTCGTGCGCGACGAGATGGCCAACATCGCATGGGCGATCGAACGCGTGGTGCAGTCGAAGGCAGGCAGGCCGCTGAACCGGCACGAAGCCTATCAGGCGCGACGCCAGCGCGAAGCAGGCGATCGTCAGCCGCAGGCTGGCAGGCTCGTGTACCGGCTCGATACCTGGTATCGGTCGCGACCCGACTTCTGGATTCCACTCCTTCCCAAACAAGCGTCGCCTGGAGAGCCCGCCGCGCGGCTCGAGTGTTACGACCCTCAGGGACAGAGCCAGGGGCAATTGCTGTCGGAAAAACGCGGAGGAAGCTGGTTCTGCGTTTACGCCGAGGAAATTCCGCGGAGCGGCGCGCACGTCAGCCGCAAGCATCAGTACACACGCTGGTACGACGGCCGCCTGTTCACCTGGATTGGCCGGGAGAAGCGACCGGGACGTGGCGGGGCTTCAAGCGGCCTTCGATATGACGCTGTAGAGATCGCGCCCGAGAGTTAGCTGATCACAGCAACTCCGGGTGTTGTGGGTTCCGAAAATGCCATCCTGGAGTTTATACCTGAACCTAGCCAACTCGATAAACTCAACTCCGACTCTTCTTCACCAGTTTGGCCAATAACGCTTCTCATTCTTTAACGCATGCCTCTCTCCCATCATCCAGCCATCGTTCCGAGATAAGCCGTTTTGCCCATTCAGGAGAACTGACATGGACATGATCGCGCCAAGCCGTTTATTGCTGTAGTAATTGCTGTCGGTCCTGGTAAATGCCCCACCAAGTGAGCGGATTTAGCCCTCAAACATGAGTATTTGACTCCAATCATGAGCATTAACATGAACATGGCAAGGAAAAGTGCTCTGTATCTGGCTTCTTCCAGCAACATTTTGTAAATTCAAGCCAGAGCATGAGGCGTTCTTCGAGCTGGCTACAGAACGGCGGCCTGACAGCAGCGCCAGTTTTGAGGCTCGGAATCCATCCTTACAGCGTTTTCGGGATGAGTATTCAGGGCCGACAATCCAACCTGAACGTGTAAGTCGATAACGCTGTGTCTATAGGGGAAATAGCTTTCTGTGCCTACACAGACTATTAGCGCCCCACCGCTGCTGCACCTGCTTTAACGCAATCAGGGCATGCTTTAAGAATTTGTTGAACCTTCTCTACGTTCTCTTTGATTATGTCCAGAGGATTTCTACTATCATCTGTTTGGAGGATGCCGATACCAGCCACTTGCCTCAGAATATCCGGCGAGATAGTAAAGTCCCAGGTATCTTTTCTCACAGACTTGCCAAATGGAACTTTCGCCCCAACACAGTATCGGTGGCCCCCTTGAGGACCAGTCAATCTGTTACCATCCTTGTCTAACAGCCAGATAGCAACTCTTCCACAGTTACCTTTTAGTGCGATATGGTTATTTGTCTCTGTTATGATATCAACCCTACCATTCTTTGAGATTGTAACCTCGCTGATCATATGGTGACTACCAAAGTTGTCATCCTGACGGAATTGAAGCGGGAATGGATCGACAGAAGGTATTTGATCCCCTAGAGGAATTGCGTCCGCATCAGCACAAGGTATGTTTTTAATATCTGCGCCGGGGAACTTTCTTACGAGTGTTGTAGGGTTAGGAATATGTCTTCGTTTACCCTTTTCCAAAATGTATATTGCACCAGTGTCGTCACATCTTATGAATTTACTTTCCAAGCGAGGAAGAGGCGCTCCTAGAGGTATGGCATCTATTTGAGAATCGGGGATGTCCTGACGAATGTGACCTTGCAACCCTAACGCAGCAACAGTAGGCGGATCAGGTATATGTCTTCGTTTTCCCCCATCAATCAAGTATATTGAGCCCGTGCTTCTTCTTATTGCAGTGCCATCTGGGAAGGACTGAGAGTAAACAGTCTGACCTATAAAGACAAGAACGAAAACTGCCAGCAACACATTGAGGAACATCACTTTTTTCATTAGGGGGACTCCTGTGGTTATGGGTTGAATCCGAGATAGCATTTCTGCGGGATCACAAACTGTTCGTGCAACAAAGCCCTTACATCTCATAGAGGGGAGAAAATGGTAAAAGGCGCCCGCGAGCGAAAAATTTTTTTCTACTATTTCTA
>Ga0137367_10000100_pt1 | contig 52049 bp, 56 predicted proteins | sample SagtaG_14_FD_104939 | JGI IMG/M metagenome (GOLD analysis project Ga0137367, IMG submission 104939) | Vadose zone soil microbial communities from Sagehorn Ranch, Mendocino, California, USA - Sage1_L_80_16 metaG | ecosystem: Environmental > Terrestrial > Soil > Vadose zone | place: USA... | reverse complement strand
TGAGCCGCAGGAGGTGACGACGTGACCGCGCCCGCTATCTCCGCGAGCCTCGTGAAGGAGCTGCGCGATCAGACCGGCGCGGGAATGATGGACTGCAAGCGCGCGCTGGCGGAGACCGGCGGCGACATCGAGGCCGCACGCGTTCTCCTGCGCGAGCGCGGCATGGCATCAGCCCAGAAGCGCGCAGGCCGCGAGACGACCGAGGGGCTCGTCGGCTATCGCATCTCCGAGAAGCACGGAACGATGGTCGCGGTGGGCTGCGAGACGGAGCCCGTGTCGAAGAACGACGAGTTCCAGGCGTTCGCCAAGAGCGTGCTCGACGCCGTCGATTCACGGGGGGTCGATGCGGTCGAAGAGCTGGAAGAGGAACGCCAGCAGCTCATCGGCAAGCTCGGCGAGAACATCGTCGTGGCGGGCAGCGCCCGCTTCGAGGCCGTCGACGGCGGCATCGTCGAGGGCTACGTCCATCCACCCGCGAACAAGCTCGGCGTGCTCGTGCAGATCCGCGGCGGCGACCAAGGCCTCGCACGCAAGCTCGCGATGCACATCGCCGCGTCAGGCCCGCAGTGGATCGGCCGCGACGACGTCTCCGAGGACGTCATCACGTCCGAGCGAGAGATCTACGCGAACTCGGACGAGGTGCTCTCGAAGCCTGAGCAGGCACGGGAGAAGATCGTCGAAGGGATGCTGAACAAGCGCTTCTTCGCAGCCCAGGTGCTGAACGAGCAACCGTGGATCCACGACACGGCGAAGACGGTGAGGCAGGCGCTCGGCGACGAAGGCGCCGAGGTGCTCGAGTTCGAGCGCTTCGCGCTCGCCGGATGACCGTTCCCAAAACCAGTCCCGCTCGAGCAGGCGCCGAGGCGCCGGTGTTCAGTCGCATCCTGCTCAAGGTCTCGGGCGAGGCGCTCATGGGCGAGCGCGAGTTCGGGATGGACCTGCCGACGATCGACGCGCTCGCGGCGGAGATCGTCGATGTGCAGTCGACCGGGGTCGAGGTCGCGATCGTCGTCGGCGGCGGGAACATCTATCGCGGCATGGCGGCTGCGGCGGAGGGGATGGACCGCGCCACGGCGGACTACGCCGGAATGCTCGCGACGCTCCTCAACGCCCTCGCGCTGCAGGACGCGCTCGAGCGTGCCGGTGCGAACACGCGCGTGCAGTCGGCGATCGAGGTCGCGCAGGTCGCCGAGCAATACATCCGTCGCCGCGCTATCCGACACCTCGAGAAGGGGCGAATCGTGCTCTTCGCGGCGGGCACAGGCAATCCGTACTTCACAACGGACACCGCGGCGGCCCTACGCTCGCTCGAGATCGGCGCCGAGGCGATTCTGATGAGCAAGCACGGCGTCGAAGGCGTCTACGACGGAGATCCGACGACCGATGCAGACGCCGTGTTCCTCCCGACGGTTACGCACCTCGAAGCGATCGAGCGCGGCCTCAAGGTGATGGACACCACAGCGCTTTCGCTCTGCATGGACAACGACATCGCGATCTACGTCTTCGAGCAGGCTCCGGGGAACATCCGCCGCGTCGTCGACGGCGAGCGCGTGGGCACGATCATCTCGAGTCAAGGAGGGCGCTGAAGTGGCTACGACGGAAGAGTTCATCTCCGGCGCGGGCAGCCGGATGGACAAGTCGGTCGATCACGCTCGTAACGAGTTCAACACCGTGCGCACCGGGCGCGCGTCGGGCGGCTTGCTCGACCGGATCGCGGTCGACTATTACGGAACGCCGACGCCGCTGAAGCAGCTCGCGACGATCAACGTGCCCGAGCCGCGGCTGCTCACGATCCAGCCGTTCGACCCCGGCTCGATCAAGGCAATCGAGAAGGCGATCCAGGAGTCGGACCTCGGACTGCAGCCCTCGAACGACGGCAAGCTGATTCGGCTGCCGGTTCCGCAGCTGACCGAGGAGCGGCGGAAGGAGCTCGTGAAAGTCGTTCGACACATGGCCGAAGAGCATCGTGTCGCAGTGCGGGAGGTGCGCCGCGACGCGTTGAGGCACCTCCAGGAGCTCGTCAAGAACGGCGAGGTCGGCGACGACGACGAGCGGCGCGCAGAGCAGGAGGTGCAGAAGCTGACGGACGCGCACACGAAGATGATCGACGAGCTTCTGAAGCACAAAGAAGCCGAGATCATGGAAGTGTGACCACGCAGCCAGAGACAGCGGCCGCGCCGCTCGGGGCGCACGAAGACGTCGCGCGCGCGGTTGCGATCATCATGGACGGCAACGGCCGCTGGGCGCGTCAGCACGGGTTGCCGGTCTCCGAGGGCCACAAGGCGGGGACGAAAGCCGTCCGCCGGACGGTCGAGGCCGCGATCGACCTCGGTATCGAGTCACTGACGATCTACGCGTTCTCGACCGAGAACTGGACTCGGCCCCCGGACGAGGTCGAGGACTTGATGGAGATCTTCGGCGAAACGATCGAACGCGAGCTTCCCGACCTCTGCAAGCAAGGCGTGCGCGTTCGCTTCATCGGACGGCGCGACGGTATTCCCGAGGGCCTTCGCCGCCGAATGGCCGAGCTGGAAGGCGAGACGGCCGCAAAGACGCGGCTCGACCTCTGGGTGGCGTTGAACTACGGCGGCCGGGCCGAGATCGTTGACGCTGCGCGACAACTCGTCGAGGACGGGGTTCGTCCCGACGACGTCGACGACGCCACATTCGCTGCACGGCTCTACGCCCCCGAGCTGCCGGATCCCGACCTCCTGATCCGCACCTCGGGAGAAGTCCGCATCTCGAACTTCCTGCTCTGGCAGCTCGCCTACGCGGAGCTCTTCTTCGTCGACACGCTCTGGCCGGACTTCGGCAGCGATGATCTGCGGGCGGCGCTCGACGAGTACGCGAGACGCCGCCGCCGCTTCGGCGGACGTTAGTGAAATTGCTTGAGCTGCAGTGCTTGCGCGTTCCAGGCGTCGCCGGAGGCCGGCTCCGCCGGCCGGGAGGCGACGCCGTCGAGGGGCGCGCATGACCGGCTTTCTCTCGCGTCTCGTCGTCGTCGCGATCGGCGCGCCGCTCGTGCTGGGCGCGATCTGGCTCGGCGGCTGGTGGACGTTTGCGCTCGTCGCGATCGGAGCGTTGATCGGGCTGCACGAGTTCTACGCGATGGCTCGCCCGTTGCGTCCGCTCGTACTCGCCGGGTACGGGGGCGCCATCGCTTCGGTGGTCGGCGCGCGTCTCGGCGGCGTCGAGTGGATGCTCGGTGGCTTTCTCGCGACGCTCGTTCTCGCGTTCCTCTTGTACCTCGTCGCTACGACGCGCGCGCCCGCCACCGCCGCGGTCAGCGGCACCGTGCTCGGAACCGCGTGGATCGGCTTCGGGCTGGGTTTCCTCCTCCTGCTGCGGGACATCCCAGAGAACGGCCGCCTTGCAGCGTTCGCCGTCGTGATCGCCGTGTGGGTCGACGACACGGTGGCGTACCTGATCGGCCGCGCGGTCGGCCGGCACAAGTTCTCGCCCGCGATCTCGCCCGCGAAGACGTGGGAAGGCTTCGTCGCCGGGACGGCTGCGGCGATCTTCGCGGTGTTCGTCGCGCTGTACCACGAGGACTTCCTCACGATTCCCGAATCGATCGTGCTCGGTGCAATCGTCGCGGTCAGCGGCGCACTCGGCGACCTGTTCGAATCGGCGTTCAAGCGCGACCTGCACGTGAAGGACAGCGGGCGGCTGCTTGCCGGCCACGGCGGCGTGCTCGACCGTGTCGACGCGTTCCTGTTCGCGCTCCCCGCGGCGTATTTCACGATCGTGAGCCTGACCTAGACTGTGCGCGTGAAAAGGCGGATCGCAGTCCTCGGCGCGACCGGCTCGATCGGACGCCAGGCGCTCGACGTGATCGCCGCGAATCCCGACCTCGAGCTCGTCGCCGCCACGTCGGGCTCGACGCCGATCGACGGCCTCGCGCCGCTGACGCAGACCGGTGGCGACGCGACGGTGCTCCTCGAGCGCGCGCAGCCGGACGTCGTCCTCAACGCCATGCTCGGCTTCGCCGGCATCCATGCCACGATCTGGGCGCTGGAGCGGGGCGTGACGCTCGCGCTGGCGAACAAGGAGAGCCTCGTCGCGGCCGGAGCACTCGCGCGAGCGGCGCGGGAGAACGGCGACGGTCTTCTCCTGCCGGTCGACAGCGAGCACTCGGCTGCGTTCCAGTTGCTGGCGGATACGCACGCGGAGCAGGTCGACGGCCTTGTCCTCACCGCGTCAGGGGGGCCCTTTCGGGGCCGCGGCAGGGACGAGCTCGAGGACGTGACGCCGGAGGAAGCGCTTGCACATCCGACGTGGTCGATGGGGCCGAAGATCACCGTCGACTCGGCGACCCTGGCGAACAAGGGGCTCGAGCTGCTCGAAGCGCATTTTCTCTTCGACCTCCCGTACGACCGGATCGAAGTGGTCATCCACCCGACGTCGGTCGTGCACGCGATCGTGCGCCTGCGCGACGGCGCTGCCCTTGCGCACCTCGGGTATCCGGACATGCGCGTGCCGATCTCGTACGCGCTGACCTATCCGGCGCGCGGGGCGACACAGCTCCCGCAGCTCGACTTTGCGTCCGGCCTCCAGCTCGAGTTCCACGCGCCCGATCTGGAGGCGTTTCCGTTGCTCGCGCTGGCGCGCGAGGCGGGCGAGCAGGGCGGAACGTACCCGTGTGCGTTCAACGCGGCGAACGAGGTTGCCGTGCAGGCGTTTCTGGAAAGCCGCATCCGTTTCCTCGACATCGAGGTCGCAGTCGCGGACGTGCTCGCTCGGGTCGACGGTGCGCCGGCCCGAGACGTCCGGGAATTGGTCGAGGCAGACCGAAACGCCCGCGATCTCGTAGCAGTGGCATGAGCATCTTCGTTGGGATCGTCGGGCTTGCCTTTCTGATCCTGATTCACGAGGCGGGCCACTTCTTCACCGCACGCGCCGTCGGGATGCGGCCGCGCAAGTTCTACCTGGGCTTTCCACCTCCGATCGTGCGGGTGCGGCGCGGTGGAATCGAGTACGGCATCGGCGCGATCCCACTCGGCGGCTACGTGAAGATCCCCGGGATGCACAGGCCAGCAGCGCGGGACCTCGACTTCCGCCTGCAGCACGCGATGTCGAAGGATCCTGCCCTCGTGAAGCCGCTCGAGGCTGTGAAGCGACCGCTTGAGCGCGGCGAATACGACGAGGCGCGCACGGCCCTCGACGAACTGGAAGGAGCGCTGCGCGAAGCGAACCAGCCCACCGAACCGCTCACTGACGTTCGCGACGCGCTCTCACCCGACGCGTACTGGCGGCAACGCGCCTGGAAGAAGGTGCTCGTCATCTTCGCGGGGCCGGGGACGAACGCGCTGTTCGCGATCCTGATCTTCGCCGTGCTCTTCATGATCGGCGGCGGGAAGGCGACGACGACCGTCGGCAAGTTGCTCCCGGACAGCCCGGCCGCGCGCATGGGCCTGCACGAGCGCGACCGGATCGTCGCCATCGACGGGCAGCCGGTGGTGCGCTCGTCGGATATTCCAGACGCCATTTCCCAGTCGGGCGGTCGCGCGATCACGCTGACCGTAAGACGGAGTGGACGGCTTGCCACCCTCGGCCCAACGCGGCCCGAGAAGACGGACGGCGTGTTCCGGCTCGGCTTCGTGCTCAAGGGCAAGGGTCTCGGCGCGCCCGCGGCGTTGAAGGAGTCGGTCCGGCTCACCGGTCTTGTCTCGCGGGACATCGTCACGTCGCTTGGCAATCTCGTGCACCGGGAAGGGCGCAAGGACATCTCGAGCCCTGTCGGCATCGTGGAGGGATCGTCGACTGCGGTTGACCAGGGGCTGCAGAACTACCTCTGGGTGCTCGGCCTGATCAGCCTGTCGCTTGCGCTTCTGAACCTGCTGCCGCTCCTGCCGCTCGACGGCGGGCACATCTTCTTCTCGTTGCTCGAGGCGGTGCGCGGCCGCGCGGTCGCGCGCGAGGTGTACGAGCGCGTCTCTGCCATCGGCATCGCGCTCGTGCTGATGCTGTTCTTCATCGGCCTGTCGAACGACGTGGGCCGAATCGGCGGCTAAGAACCACACACCTGGTGCCAGGCACCGAACCAAGAATGTGCCGCCTCGTCCACAGCGCGAATCCGCATAGCGACCCGCATCGCGATCAGTACGTGGCTCGTTCGCGCAGGTCCCGGGCAGATCATGTGGTGTCAGGCACGCAACCAGAAGTGTCACGACGTTGCGCCGAAAGCCAGGCGACGAGCGGGGTAACCTAGGGACATGGCCAGCGAGCGGCAGATCACCGTCGGCAACGTGAAGATCGGGGGCGGCGCGCCCGTCGCCGTGCAGTCGATGACGCTGACGAAGACGCACGACGTCGAGGCGACGACGGCGCAGATCGCCGCACTCGCTTCGGCCGGCTGCGAGATCGCGCGCGTCGCGGTTCCGAAGAACGATGACGCGGCTGCGCTGCCCAAGCTCGTCCGACTGTCGCCGATCCCCGTGATCGCGGACATCCACTTCAACGCGTCGCTCGCGCTGAAGGCGATCGGGGCCGACGTCGCAGCAGTCCGCATCAACCCCGGCAACATCGGCGGGCCGGACAAGGTCGCCGAAGTCGTCCACGCAGCGAAGGCGAGGGGCATCCCGATGCGAATCGGCGCCAACGCCGGCTCGCTGCCGGACCATCTGCAGGAGCTCGCGCGCAAGGACACCGCCGAGGCGCTCGTCGTCGAGGCGCTCGAGCAAGTCGAGCTGCTCGAGAAGCTCGACTTCCACGACTTCAAGATCAGCGTCAAGGCGTCACATGTCCCGACGATGATCCGCGCGTACCGGACGCTCGCGGCAAAGGTGCCGTACCCCTTGCACCTGGGGGTAACCGAGGCCGGCACGCCGTTCGCCGGCTCGATCAAGAGCGCCGTCGGGATGGGCACATTGCTCATGGACGGCGTCGGCGACACCATTCGCGTCTCGCTCACGGCCGATCCTGTGAAGGAGGTCGAGGTCGCCTGGGAGATCCTGAAGGCGCTCGGCCTGAGGGAGCGCGGCCCGGTGATGATCGCCTGCCCGTCGTGCGGCCGCGACAACGTCGGCGTCGAGAACCTTGCGCGGGTCGTCGAGGAACGGCTGGTCGAATACCCGCAAGCGTTCGAGGTCGCGGTGATGGGGTGCGCCGTCAATGGACCGGGGGAGGCAGGCGACGCCGACTTCGGCATCGCCGGCGGCCGCGACGTCGGCTTCGTCTACGCGCATGGCCGCGTCCTGAAGAAGGTCTCGTCGGACATCCTCATCGACGAGCTCTTCTTCGAGATCGATCGGTGGATCCAGGGCGGCATGCAGCGACCGAAGCGGCTGAAGATGGCCAAGCCGGCGGCGCTCGCGATGGCCGAAGCCTCGCTGATCCCGCTCGACTAGTCTGCTTGCCTTCCGTGGCAACGCGCGCTTCTCAGCTTTTCCTGCCCACGCTACGCGAGGATCCCGGCGACGCCGAAGCGGCATCGCACAAGCTGCTGTTGCGCGGCGGCTTCATCCGCCAGGTCGCCGCAGGCGTGTGGACGTTCCTGCCGCTGGGCTGGCGCGTGCACCAGAGGATCGTGCAAATCATCCGGGAGGAGATCGACGCGCTCGGCGGCCAGGAGATGCTGATGCCGGTGCTGACGCCGTTCGAGCTTTGGCAGCAGACGGGGCGTGACTACATCCAGGAGATCTTTCGGCTCGAGGACCGCAAGGGCGCCCAGTACGTCCTGCCGATGACGCACGAGGAGTCGGTGACGTTCCACGCGAAGGAGCTGCAGAGCTACCGGCAGCTGCCGCAGATCCTCTACCACTTCTCGATCAAGGAGCGCGACGAGCCGCGGCCGCGTGGCGGTCTCATCCGCGTGCGCGAGTTCATCATGAAGGACTCCTATTCGTTCGACCGCGACGAGGAAGGGCTCGACGTCAACTTCCGCAATCACCGTGAGGCGTATAAGCGTATTCTCGAGCGCTGCGGCGTTCAGGCGTACGACGTCCAGGGGGAGCCGGGAATGATGGGCGGCAGCGAATCGGTCGACTTCCTCGCCCCCGCGGGCGCGGGCGAAAACACGCTCGTGACGTGCGCGAACGGCGACTACGCCGCCGATCTCGAGGTCGCGCGCGGCGTGCCGCGTGCACCGGACTTCCCCGAACGGCTCGAGCAGCCACAAGAAGTCGAGACACCGGGTGTGACGACGATCGAGGCGCTCGCCGAGTTTCTCGGCATCGATCCCGCCGCGACGGCGAAGGCGATGCCGGTCACGACATTGGACGGACGGCTCGTGCTCGGGCTCATCCGCGGCGACGACCGCCTCGAGGAGGCGAAGCTGGCTTCGACGCTCGGCGCCGCATTCCGGCCGGCGACGGAGGAGGAGATCCGCGCGGGCTTCGGCGCAGATCCCGGGTCGATCGGGCCGGTGGGGTTCAACGGCGACGTGATTGCCGACGAGACCCTGCGCGAGGGACAGTTCGTGGCCGGCGCGAACAAGACGGGGCGGCACCTGCGCGGAGTTGAGCACGGCCGTGACTTCGAGGCGCAAGTCGCCGATCTGCGCCGGCCGAACGAGGGCGAAGGGTGCCCGAACTGCGGCGGCGCGCTGCAGTTCCAAACCGCAATCGAGGTGGGCCACATCTTCAAGCTCGAGACGCGCTACACCGAGCCGATGGGTGCGCGCTTCGTCGACGAGGACGGCAAGGAGCGGCCGCTGATCATGGGTTCCTACGGTCTCGGCCCCGGCCGCGTGATGGCGGCGGCCGTGGAACAGCACCACGACGAGCACGGCATCGCGTGGCCTGAAGCGATCGCGCCGTACGAGGTGCACGTCGTCGCCCTGGCCGGAGCGGAAGAGGTCGCAGAGCGCGCCGCGGCTGCGATCGAGGCGCGTGGACGCTCCGTTCTCCTCGACGATCGTGACCAGCGCGCGGGGGAGAAGTTCGCGGACGCCGACTTGATCGGCTGTCCGGTGCGGGTGACCGCGGGCAAGAAGAGCCTCGAGGACGGCGGCGTCGATATTCGCGACCGCGCCACCGGCGAAGAGCGGCGCGTTAGTGTGAACGACCTCTGATGCCGCGCAAGCGACGCTTCAGCGACGAGCCGTTCGGGCCCACGATCCAGCGCTTGATGGCCGAGCGCAACGTCACCTACCGCTCGCTCGCCGATAAGACGGGTCTGTCGGCGGGCTACCTGAATCACCTCGTGCACGGCAACCGGCCGGTGCCGTCGGACGACGTCATCGCCGAGCTCGGGAAGGCGCTCTCAGTCGAGCCGGAGCACTTCCGCGAAGTGCGCATCCGTCGCATCGCAGAACGGCTCGAACAGATGCCGGATCTGATCGATCGCCTGTACAAGAGGCTGCGCTAGGCTGTCGCGAATTCGGGGCGTGGCGCAGCCTGGTTAGCGCGCCAGTCTGGGGGACTGGAGGTCCCCGGTTCGAATCCGGGCGCCCCGACTAGAAACACACTCGCCGCCGCCTGACACGAAGGAGGTTCGTGGTCGGGCTGGAAACGGTCGCAGTGGGTATGTCCTCTCGCCGCGCAAGGCTGCTGGCGGCGGCCAATATCTTTGCGCTCGCAGGCAGCGTCGCCTTGGCTGGTTGGGGTGCTGTCGACAGGGAGGTGTGGTTCACCGTTGCGTCGGCGATTGTCGCGGGCGCTGCGGGAGCCGCCCTCGGATTCATCAGAGGCAGGAGGACGATGCCCGCGCGCGAGCGCGACGCGAAGCAAACCGCCGAGGCGGTGCGGCAGGAGCTTGTGCTGAAGGCGAACCACGACCGCCGCCGGCGCGACCGGCGCACAACGCTCGGCGACAGAAGAAGGAGGATGGTCTCGTGAAAGTGCTCCTGAAGCCGTAAAGAGCGTCGCCTGGCCCGATCCGGTCGTTCTATCCCTCGGTCGAGGGACACGGGCACCCCCGATCGGGGCTGGTTGGGCAGCCTTTAACAACCGATTCTTCGTCTGGGTGACCACCGCGGCGACCCCACCTGCGCGCATCCTGATCGTCGACGACGACAGGCACATTCGCGAACTCGTGCGGCGGCTCCTCGAGCAGTCGGGGTATCTCTGCTCGACCGCGGAGAGCGGGGTGGAGGCACAGCAGCTTCTCGCGACACGCGCCTTCGAGCTGATGATCTGCGACCTCCAGATGCCGGGTGAATCCGGCCTCGACGTCATCTCTCGCGTCCGCGGGACATATCCCGACACCGCCGCGATCATGGTCACTGGAGTCGACGACGAACGACTGGCCGGGCATGCTCTCGCGCTCGGCGCGTACGGCTACATCGTCAAGCCGTTCTCGTCGACAGACCTGGCGATCCAGGTGCTCAACGCGCTGCGCAGACGGCAGCTCGAGATCGCGCAGCGCCACGAGCGCGAACGGCTCGAGCAGATGGTCGAAGCCCGCACAGGCGAGTTGCAGCTTGCCGTCGAGAACCTCAAGCGATCTGAAGAAGAGACCGTCCGGCGGCTTGCGGCAGCCGTCGAGGCGCGCGACCACGAGACTGCGGAGCACATCGAGCGGGTCGGCGATTATTCCGCGCTCGTCGCTTCGTGGCTCGGTTTGCCGGCGGAGCACTGTGAGCTCATCCGCCGCTCGAGCACCCTGCACGACGTCGGCAAGATCGGCGTCGCCGACGAAATCCTGCTCAAGCCCGGCCCGCTCACGCCTGCCGAGCGCGTCGAGATGCAGCGGCACGCGAAGATCGGTCGTGACATCCTCAGCGGCTCGGAGCTCGACCTGCTCGAGCTTGCGGCGATGATCGCGTGGACACACCACGAGCGCGTCGACGGCACCGGTTATCCGCGCGGTCTCGCCGGAAGCGAGATCCCACTCGAAGGCCGCATCGTCGCCGTCGTCGACGTCTACGACGCGCTCACGAGCGACCGCCCGTACCGGCCCGCCCTGACCCGCGAAAACGCCATCGCTCTGATGTGCACCGGCAAGGGCACGCAGTTCGACGCGATGGTTCTCGACGCTTTTCTCAGCGCGCTGCACCAATCCCAGCCGACACTCCGCAGAGCACAGGCGGCCGTCGCATGACCCTGCTTGCCAAGGAGGAGACACCGGCGGTGACAGAAGCGATCACGTGCGTCATTGCAGACGACCATCCCGCAGTCCTCGACTCCGTGTCTCGCGTGCTCGCCGCGCAGGGCATCGTCGTAGTGGCGCAGGTGCGCGACGGCGAGGACGCGCTGAAGGCGATCGAGGAGCACAAGCCGCGGGTTGCCATCATCGATCTCCGCATGCCGGGAATGTCCGGAATCGCGGTTGCGCGCCGCGCCGCACAGCACACGGGTTTGATCCTCTACACCGGGTACAGCGATCGCACACTCCTCGTGGAGGCGCTCGACGCCGGCGTGCGCGGCTTCGTGCTCAAGGAGGCGCCGCTCGCCGACGTCTCGAGAGCGATCGAGACCGTGGCAAAGGGCGGCGTCTACGTCGATCCCGTTCTTGCCGGTGTGCTCGCAAGCGGGGAGGCTACGCAACAGCTGTCGATGCTGACACAGCGGGAGCGCGAAGTTCTTCGCCTGCTGGCCGACGGCATGCGCAACCAGGAGATCGGTCGTGAGCTCCACATCGCGGGAGAGACCGCTCGCGCACACATCCGCAACGCGATGCGGAAGCTCGACGCCGACACGCGCACGCATGCCGTGGCGAGGGCGTTGCGGCAATCGCTGATTGAGTAACCGCCTGGGCGGGTGATACTGTCGCGCGGTGCGAGTCGTGTTCGTCGTTGCGGCGCTCGCGCTGTGCGTTCCTGCAGCTGAGGGCTCCATTCCTTCGGACGCTTGGCGTCCGATGACCGCGATCTTCTACTACCCGTGGTTCGGTACGCCGGCTCGCGACGGCGACTATCACCATTGGCACCAGAACGGCCACCAGCCTGCGAACGACCTCGCTTCGTCGTTCTATCCCGCGCGCGGTGCCTACTCGTCCAGCGACCCCCTCGTCGTCGACGCGCAGATGAGAGACATCCAAGCGGCGGGCATCGGTGAGGCGATCGTCTCGTGGTGGGGCAGAGGCTCGCCCGAGGACGAGCGGCTGCCGATGGTGATCGAGGCGGCACACGCGCACTCGGTCGAGGTCGCCGCGCATCTCGAGCCGTACCCCGGTCGAACAATCGCGGCGACTGCCGCCGACATCGCCTACCTGCAGACGCTCGGTATCGACGACTTCTTCGTCTACCACCCGAAGGACTTCTCCGCCGGCGACTGGCTCGAGCTGACCAGCACGCTCGGCGGAGTTCGTCTGTTCGCGCAGACGCCGCTCGCCGGCTACGCCAAGGCGGCCGGCTTCCAAGGCATCTACACGTACGACACGCTCACGTACGGCGCGCGGAGCTTCGGACGCATCTGCAGTGCCGCGCGCAGGCAAGGCCTCGAGTGCGTGCCCTCGGTCGGACCCGGCTACAGCGCCCAACGCGCAACCGGTGACTCGCGCGTGCTCGACCGGCGTCGGGGTAGCACATACGACTCGTTGTGGAAGGCCGCGCTGCGAGCGCACGCGGACGTCGTGTCGATCACGAGCTACAACGAATGGAACGAGGGGACGCAGATCGAGCCGGCGTGCGCTCGCGCAGGGTACGAGAGCTACAACGGTGCGTGGGGTGCGTCCGGGGCGGGCGCCGAGCGCGCCTACCTCAGGCGCACGCGCTACTGGGTCTCACGCTTCACGCAGTAGCACCTCGGCCGAGCAGCCGTGCACCATCCCGGCCAGGACGTCGGCGTCGTCGAGGCCGCGCAGCGACCGGTGCTCCGTGTCGACGGCGACATCGGCCCATTGCTCGATTCCGAGCGCGCCGGCTCCTTCGTCGGAGCCGAAGGCGAGCAGGCGCTCGAGCGGGACGATGTCGCGGCGCAGCGTCAAGCGCCGGGCGACGCCTTCGAGCTCACGCAGCTCTTCGAGCGGGTCGATGCGAACGTTCGAGTCGGAGCCGATGCAGACGCCGATGCGGCGGCCGCAGATCCGGTCGATCGGCGCGAAACCGTCACCGAGGTTCGCCTCCGTCGTCGGGCACAGGCAGATGCGGGCTTCCGCATCGTGGAGCAGGTCGAGCTCCGCGTCGCTCGCGTGCGTCGCATGCACGACCGTCGTGTGAACGCCGAGGCAGCCGGTGCGTGCGAGCAGCTCGATCGGGCGCACGCCGTACGCCGCCAGAGAGTCTTCGATCTCGCGCGGCTGCTCGCAGGCGTGCACGTGGAGCACGAGTCCCTCGGCCTCCGCATAGCGGCCGATCTCCTCGAGCCAGTCGGGAGGGCACGCGCGGACGGAGTGGGGCGCGACGCCGACGGCGATGCTTCGGTCGCGTAGACGCTCGACGTCCGCGAGGTAGTCGGCGACGGAGGGTTGCGCGAACGGTGGCACTGCGTACGCGGCGTAGAGGAGCACGAAGCCGATGCCAGCCTCCGCGGCCGCGTCTGCGGCGGCGAGCGCCGAGTCGAACCCGAGGTAGTGGAACTCGCCGACGGCCGTGTACCCCGCATCCAGCAACTCGCGGTAAACCTGGACGTAGCTCGAACGGACATCTCCCGGGGACAGTCCCTGGGCCAGGTCCAGCATGGCCTCCCGCCAGGCCCAGAAGTCGCCGCCCTCGGTCCGTCCCCGCAGCGCCCGCTGAAAGGCGTGGCAGTGCGCGTTCACGAAGCCCGGCAGGGACAGGCTCGGCATCGGGCATATCCTGTCAACGTGTCCGCGCCGGCCGCGACAGCGAGGCTGCAGCAACAGCTGCCGAACGCCCTGACCATCGCCCGGCTGCTCGTCATCCCTGTCTACGCGGCGCTCGTCCTCACGTCCGACGGGGGCCGCAGCTGGGCGGCCGCGATCGTCTTCGGCGCGGCCGGCGTGACCGACCAGATCGACGGCTTCCTCGCCCGGCGCTGGCGCGTCGAGTCGTCCTTCGGAAAGATCGCCGATCCCCTGGCCGACCGGCTGCTGATCGACATCGCGCTGATCCTGCTCTGGCACGCCGGCCGTCTACCGTGGATCGCGCTCGCGATCCCGCTCCGTGACGTCCTGCTCCTCGCCGGGTACAAGCCTGCCGTGAGACGCGGCTACACCTTCGAGGTCAACCTGCTCGGCAAGGCGGCGACGTGGCTGCTCTACGCCTCGCTCGCGTTCACGATGGTCACCGACAAGGGCACGGCCTGGCCGCGGATCATCTTCTGGATCGGCTTCGCGCTCGCCGCGGCGGCGCTCCTCGGGTATCTCTGGAAAGCTCGGCGGGAGGTGCAAACCGGATGAAGGCCGTCGTGATGGCCGGGGGCGAGGGCACGCGCCTGCGTCCGCTCACGTCGAACCAGGCGAAGCCGATGGTGCCGATCGTCGGCAAGCCGTGCATGGAGCACATCCTCGAGCTCCTGCGCACGCACGGCTTCGACGACGTGATCGTTACGGTCGCCTTCCTGCCGCAGACGATCCGCGGCTACTTCGGCGACGGCGACGCGCTCGGCATCGAGATCTCGTACTCGGTCGAGGAAGAGCCGCTCGGCACGGCGGGCTCCGTCCGCCTCGCGGCCGACCAGCTCGACGAGGTGTTCCTCGTCATCTCCGGCGACGCGCTGTGTGACGTCGATCTGGGGCGGATGGTCGAGTGCCATCTCGAGAAGAACGCTGCAGTCACGATCGGGCTCAAGTCCGTCGAAAACCCACTCGAGTTCGGCATTGTCGTAACGGACGAAGACGGGCGCATCGAGCGCTTTCTCGAGAAGCCTTCCTGGGGCCAGGTCTTCTCCGACACGATCAACACGGGCATCTACGTGCTCAACCCGGAGGTCCTGCGCCACGTGCCGTCCGACCGTCCGTACGACTTCTCCAAGGAATTGTTCCCGTTGCTCCTCGAGATGGGCCGCCCGCTCTACGGCTGTGTCCTCGACGGCTACTGGCAGGACATCGGCAACCTCGACCAGTACCGGCAGGCGAATTACGACGCGCTCGACGGAAACGTGGAGCTGAGCATTGCGGGCATCCAACTCCGCGGGAACATCTGGATCGGTGACGGAGTCGAACTCGACGATCTCGACCAGATCGAGGGGCCGGCGTTCATCGGAAACAACTGCCGGGTTGCACCCGGCGCCAGCGTCGGGCCGCACTCGGTTCTCGGCGCGAACTCGACGCTCCGGGAACGTGCCCGAATCGAGCGGTCGGTGATCGAGGCAGGGACGCATATCGGTCGCAGCGCAATTGTCGAGGGCGCGATCGTCGGCCGGTCGTGCGACCTGCGCACGCACGCACGCCTGCACGAGGGCGTCGCGATCGGCGACGAGGTGACGATCGGCGCGGAGAGCGTCATCTATCCGGGCGTCCGTGTCTACCCGTACAAGGAGGTCGAGTCGGGCGCGCAGATCCACTCGAGCCTGATCTGGGAATCGCGCGGCGGCTCGCGCGTGTTCGGCCGTGACGGCGTCCAGGGGTTGATCAACGTCGACCTGACGCCGGAGATGGCGCTGCGCCTCGGCACGGCGCTCGGGTCGGCGCTCAAGCGAGGGGCGGGCATCGTCGCGAGCCGCGAAGCGCCGGCTGCCTGCCGCATGCTCAAGCGCGCCTTCGTGACGGGCGTGCTCTCGACCGGAGTCGACGTTGCCGATCTGCGGGTGCTTCCGTCGGCGGTCAACCGTCACCTTTTGAAGGCCGAGAACTTCGACGCAGGCGTGCACATCGGCGTCAACGCCGTCGACCCCGAAGTGGTGGCGATTCAGTTTTATGAACGCCCCGGGATTCAGTTGACGGCGGCGCTCCAGAAGGAGATCGAGAAGAACTTCACGCGCCACGAGGAGCGCCGGGTCGGCGCTGCCGACGTCGGAACCATCTCGTATCCATCGCGGGCCGCCGACGGCTATGCCGCGGATCTCCTCGCGAGTCTCAATGTCGATTCGATTCGCGAACGCGCGTTTCGCATTGTCGTCGATTACGGCTACTCGGCCGCGTCGCTCGTCCTGCCGCTCGTGCTCGAGCCGCTCGGGGTCGAGGTTGTGGCGGCGCACGCGTTCACGACCGGCCGTCAAACCCCGTCCGTCCCACCGCTGCACGAGGCGATCGGGCAGACAAAGAATCTGGTCCGCGCCGTCGGCGCTGAGATGGGGATCGTCTTCGACCGCGCCGCGGAGCGCGTCTATCTCGTCGACGAGCACGCGAAGGAGGTGCCTGTCGACAAGGCGCTGCTCCTATACCTGAGCCTGATCAGCTCGAACGGCCGCCACGGCCGACTCGCGTTCCCGATCACGGTCACGAGCCTCGTCGACAGGCTTGTCGAAGGAAGCGGCCTCGAGGTAATCCGCACGCCTGCGACGCTCGCCGACCTGACCAAGGCGGCGGCGAGCGACAAGGTCGTCTTCGCCGGCGCGGTGGGGGGCGGCTACGTCTTCCCGGAGTTCCTCCCGGCTTATGACGCCGTCACAAGCCTGTGCAAGCTGCTGGAGCTGCTCGCACCCGTCGAGCGTCCGCTGTCGGAACTGGTGGCCGACCTGCCGGCGTCCACGCTCGTGCACCGTCAGCTCCACTGTCCGTGGGCGCTCAAGGGGGCCGTGATGCGGCTGCTCACGGAGCGTTTCCGCGACCGCGACGTCGATCTGCTCGATGGGATCAAGGTCTTCGACGAACGCGGCTGGGCGCACGTCTTGCCCGACCCCGACGAGCCGCTCGTCCATATCTACGCAGAGGGACGCACCGAGGAGGAGTCCCAGGAGCTCGAAAGCGAGTTCCGGCGACTCGTCGAAGAGATCATGGAGGCGGAGGAAACAGCCGCCGTAAGGTAGAATCTCAACCTGAGCTTTAGGTCCATTTCCGAACCGAAAGGACACCGGTGGAGCCTCTTCCCGATCTGGTCAGCCTCTCCGACGCGCAACTGAAGGAGCTGATCGACGAGCTCACGCGCGAGGAGCAGGAGGTTTCCTACCGGCGCCGGATCCTGCACGGCAAGATCGACATCCTGCGCGCGGAGCTGGTCGTCCGCCTGCAGCGGTCGGAAGGCAAGAGCGTCCTCGAACACGTCGACGTCGACGCGCTGACCGACATCTTGACCGGTAAGGCCGCGCCCCCGGCGTGAGCCACCGGTACTGCCCGGAATGCGGCTTCCAGAACCCGGAGACCGCCAACTACTGCTCGAAGTGCGGCTCGCTGCTCCAGCGGGAGGAGAGCGGCGAGGCGACGATGGCCTTCACGCCGGAGCAGGCAAACGAAGAGCGGCAGGCTGAGTTGGAAGACTTCGGCGTGAAGGGTCCGGCGCTCGTCGTCCGCTCCGGCGGCGGCAGGGCGGGGGAGACGTTTCTCCTCGGGGACGAGGAGACGACGATCGGCCGCTCGCCCGACTGCGACATCTTCCTCGACGACGTGACCGTCTCCCGGCGGCACGCCGTCGTCGCGCGAGAGGGCAACCGGCTCGAGATCCGAGACCTAGGCAGCCTCAACGGCACCTTCCTCAACCGCCACCGGACCGAGGCGGGCCCACTCTCAGACGGGGACGAGCTGCAGATCGGCAAATACCGCTTGACCTTCCTGCAATGAGCACCCTCGCGCCCCTGACCGCCGTCGCCTCCCGGCCGGCGAAGCCGGCCTCCGGCGACGGCTCGCCCCGCTGGCGGCACGATGCTGTCCGGGCCCGTGTTAACCACACTGTGCCCTCCGGCCTCGCACCGCCAGCGGGTCGTCAGGAACGCGAGGAGCGGAGGCGCGGAGAATGAGCACCGCGCAGGCCCCCAAACGCGAGCGCCTGCTGACGATCGGCGCCGTCTGCGAGCGGCTGAAGGGGGAGTTCCCCGACATCTCGATCTCGAAGATCCGCTACCTCGAAGGAGAGGGCCTCGTGACCCCGCAGCGGACCCGGGGCGGCTACCGGCTGTTCGGAGAGGACGAGCTCGACCGTCTCGAGACGATCCTCCGCCTCCAGCGCGACGAGTTTCTGCCGCTGAAGGTGATCCGCGAGGAGCTCGAGAAGCCGACATCGCCGGAGCGCCGCCGCCACCGTGCGCGCGGGCTACGCGACGTCGATGCCGAGCTCGACCAGGCGGCGCTCTGCGAGCGAGCCGGCATCGACCGCCCCCTTGTTCGGGAGCTCGAGGAGTACGGTCTGCTCGCGCCACGCCTTGCGGGCGGCGAGCGCTTCTACAGCGAGAACGACGCCGAGATCGCGGCGATCTGCGGCCGCCTCGCAAGCTTCGGGATTGCGCCGCGGCACCTGCGCACGTTCCGAACGTCGACGGACCGCGAAACGGGCCTGCTCGAGGCGGCGATTGCACCCGCGCTGCGCTCGCGCAACCCCGAGCGGCGGCAGCAGGCGACGCGCGACTTGCAGGTGCTCGGCGAGCTCGCGCAGGACCTGTCGCAACGCCTCTTCTGGCGCAGTCTGCGCCACCTCGTAAGCTAGCGCGGTGGATTTGAGGGCAAAGATCCGGGAGGTCCCGGACTGGCCGCAGCCCGGCGTCGGCTTCAAGGACGTCACGCCGCTCCTCGCGGATCCGCAGGCGCTCCAGCAGACGATCAGCGAGCTCGCGGACTGGGCGACTGGGTGCAAGCCGGACTTGATCCTCGGCGCGGAGGCACGCGGCTTCATCCTTGGCGCTGCGATCGCGAGCGAGGTCGGCTGCGGCTTCGTCCCGGCCCGGAGACCCGGAAAGCTGCCGCCGGAGACGGTCAGCGCGACGTACAAGCTCGAGTACGGCACGAACGCGCTCGAGCTGCACCCGGACCTGATCCCGCAGGGCTCCCGAGTCCTCATCCACGACGACGTGCTCGCCACAGGCGGCACGGTCGAGGCAATCGGCGGTCTCGTCGAGCAGCTCGGCGGTGAGGTCTGCGGCGCCTGCTTCATCATCGAGCTGACGTTCCTCGGTGGCCGCGAGCGGCTCTCCAAGTACGACTTAAATGCTTTGATCGCCTACTGAGCGGCTTGCAAGCGCTGTTGCGACACGTCCGATCTGCCGATTAAAACGTTGAAGACGTATGTACGACGTCCTGCGGAGCAAATACACGTTCGCGTGCCCGACCCGGGGTGAGACGCATGTCACGCTCTCGTCCTTCCGGCGGCTGACGCGCCTGCCGGGCGCGGCGCATCCTGCGGTCTACCGCGTGCAGTTCGAGTGCAGCTGCGGGGAGGAGCACGTCGGCCTCGTCGCCGACGACGATCTGGACTGGGCACCGCTCGGGCTGACGTCGGGAACGTTTCTGAACCTGATGACGTCGACGTTCGACGCGATCGCCGACGAGCTGGCGGAGGTATCCGCACAACGCATCAAGGCCGGTGAGTGGCCCTGGAGCTTCTTCTGCTATCCGGAGGAGCGGCCTCGGCCCGTCTTCCCTTCGTCGTTCTCCCTGCTCGCTCCCGGCGGCGCCGCCGTCGGCCTCGCGGTGCGCTGCCCGGTCTGCTCCCGCTACTCGGTGAACCTCGTCTCGCCCGAGCACATCGATCTCCCGTTCCACAACGACCCGCACGTCGGGGTCGTCGAGCACGTCTTCCAGGCGGACGTCATGCCGACGATCGAGGAGTTCCACTCGGAGCTCTATTCCTCGGCCTTCGACTACCGCCGGCTCAGCCTCCAGTAACCGCGTCCGGCCCTCAAACGTTCTCTTAATACCGGACAAACCGGAGGTGAAGCGCATGCGCATGTTCAGAAGGCGGTCATCGAACGACTCGGACGGCACCGCCACGACAACGGATGATCGACGGGACTACGCCCCGACAACCCGTTCGGACGCGGTTCAGGATGATCGCGGCGCCTACGGGCGGCCGACTCGCTCGGACGCGGCCGGCGGCCGCACCTGGCACCAGGGACCGGTGCGGGCACTCATGACTCTGCTTGGTGCGGGGGTCGCGGGGTTGCTGGTGTGGGTCACGTCGAACATCGGCGACAAGTCAACCGGCGGCTACTGGGCCGTCTACGGCATCCTCGCCGGCGCCGGTCTGGTGATGGCGCTGTCGCAGGTTCTCGGTGGCTGGACCAAGTGGGGCAGGCCTAGCTTCTCGCCGACGGTCTTCGCGTTCGCATTCGTTCCCACGTTGATCGCGGTGGGCTGGATTTTTCTCTTCCACCAGCCGCACTCGACGCTCTTCCGCGGTGACATCACGAACTGGTCGAACGATCTGGGCATCGCCGGCCTCGTGAACGATCTGGGTGGGAATCTGCTGACCCTGCTCGCGTTCGGGCTCGGCCTCGTCTTCGGCTTCTGCTTCGACACGACGGCGGCGCGCCGGCCGACTCCGCCGGCACGCGAACCCGTGTCCCAGCGGACTGCTGTCGACACCGAAGCCGACCAGCCGATCGCGCGGGAGCGCGAGAGGGAGACCGTTCGCTCGTAGTGCTGAAGGGGAGCCGCCTGGGACCAGCGGGCGGCTCCCTGCTCTTCGTTCGAGGGATTCTTCGTGGGCCGCCTCGCGCCGATATCTTGGGCGAGGTGAGAGCATGAGGGGAACCAGAAACACACCGGCGAGAGGGGATGACCTTCTCCTGGCACACCTGCACGCGCTTGCGTTCGATGCGCAACGCGATCGCCCGCCGCAGTCACGTTTGAACGAGCGGGTGGGCCCGGGTTTGGCCGGGTTGCTCGTCTGCGCCCTGAGGGGCGACAGCGGAGTACCGCGCAGCGGTCTTCGCGTCTGATCAATCGGGCACGCGCACCTCGGTGCGCGTGCCCACCAACCTCAGGGCAGGCGTCGGCGCGAAGTGCGATCGCGAGGCCGAGCCAGCTCCTCCTCGCCGAAGAGCCGGACGAAGAGAAAGATCAGCGCGCCCAAGACGAGCGCGAGCACGAACGCGGTCCCGCCCGAAACGCCCACGGCGAGCATCCCGAACCAGAGAAAGAGAAAGAACACGACCGCCCAAAGAAACGATTGGACTCCGTGGTCAATGGAGGGCGGACGCAGGTGCACTGCGCCAACTCTACAAACGCGCTCCCCGCCCCAGCGCGCCTGCCAGGTCTTAACCACCGAGAATATGAAAGAGCCTCCCGAAGGAGGCTCTTTCATTCGCCGAGCCGGTCTCGCTTTCGTCCACCACACCCGCTGACTTTCGGCTTCCGCCTACAGCCTTCGGGCGGGGCTTCGACCTACTCGCGTCCCGTACTCGACGCAACGGGGACACTAGGGCCTCCCGGGGGCTCGTGCAAGCGTGTCCGGAACGGACCCCGCGCACTTTGCGAACTTTTCTTTTTTCAACATTTCCACAGCGATTCGTGCAGCCTGTGGAGAACATTCGGGCAGCTGTCCACAGACGACTCGGTCTGCCGCCCGGCGCCGAAACGATCTCGCTGCTCAGCGCGACCGTGACCAGTCACATGTCCCCAATACCGAGTTCGCGGCTGGGGACAACTCAGCCAGAGCCGACAAGAGCGGCGTAGGGGATCGAGGTCGCGGAATCGACGTAGACAGCGCGATGTGGAGCCGCGGCGGCGGTCGCAGTGGGGTCCGAGGCGACGAACGACCCGTCTGCGGCGACCGGAAACGTGCCGACCGGCGCGCGAGACCCGTCGGCACGTTGCCGGTAGAGCGTGACTATGCCTCCCGTCGCCCCGCTAACACGGCCGGTCAGGTCGCGGTTCAGCGTCACGCGGAATGGGAGGGCCGCCGGCGAGCGATACCAGTCGAGCGTCGCGTCGCCCGCCAGCAGAAGCTCGTGCCCGCCGTTTGCCTCCACCGCGAACCCGGCGACGACGCCGTCGAGGCCGGCCGTCCCGACGAGACCGAAGCAGGAGCCTTCGATGCAACGATTCGCGGCGAGCTCCGGGCCGGCGAAGGTGAGCGCGAGCCCGGCGAGGACCGCGTTCTCGACCGCGACGGAGCTGTTCGCACGCTGCCCGCGCACGGCCAGGACGACCGCCGGCGGCCCGAGCGTGGGGTAGGCCTCGGTCCAGGCCGCGTAGACGGTCGAGCCGGTCGCGAGCGCGGCGATCGGCCCGATCGGGACGCCGAGCGCGCTCGAGTGGAGGAACTGCCCCACCCAGTCGCCCGGAATCGGGCGCCACTCGATCGCGGCGGGCGCGTACGTCTCGACGACGCGTATCTCGCCCCTCGGTAGCAGCACCGGCGCAGCCGCCGCGAGCGTCGGCGTCGGCGGGAAGCCCTCCCTCGTCACGCCGCGTGTGCGGAGGCGACCGCGCGCGTCGGCGCGCACGAGCCGCAGTGCCGTCTTGTGTGACGGATGCCAGACTGCGTAGGCGAACACGGGGCGCTGCTGCGCGTCGAGCGTGAGGCCGGCGGGACCGATTCGGTCGCCTCGCCCGTCCGGCGTGATCAGGGTCAATCGCCAGGCACCGGAACCACGGCGGCGGGCGAAGGCGACCCACCGCGCGTCGCGATCGCGCGCGAGGACGCCGACGCTACCGTCGTTCGAAGCTGTTAGCCCGTCGATTTCGACATCGCGAGAGGGGAGGACGTAGAGCGGCTGCGCGGTCCAGCCCGTCGCCCGTCGCGTCGCCAGCGACAGCAGCCCGTCGGCGACGTAGGCAACGACCGGCTCCCCCGCCGGCCCGAGCGCGAGCCGCGCGTCGGAGACGTCGCCGCGAAACACCACCTCTGCCTGTGCCGCTCCGGCCCACACGAGGAGCAGTGCGAGGGGGAGGGCCAGGCGGCGCACGCTTCCAGGATAGGACGTGCCTATTTCTGACTCGGCTTGACATAACGTTTGTTCCCGGACGTGGATTACGAGTGCTCAGGGCGGCCGGTGGACCACGTTTCACATCGCGCCGGGCCTCAGGGCGTGGCTCGTTGAGCCGAACACGAGATGCGGTCCTGCGCTTGCACTCGATGCTCCAGTAGACGCGGACGTTCGGCGGCGCGTTGTGCGTGCGGCACCGACATCGATCTCGAGATGGCAATTCGAACAGACGAGCAAGCACTGCCCTTGGTTGTCTCTCCGGGAGTCGTACTCGTACCGCCGCCCGCACCGCTCGGACGTGCAGATGAGTGGCTCGGGTCATGTCGAGACTGTGCCCATAGAACATGTGTTCGTGCAAGGTTAGTTGTCCACTCGGACGACAGCCGGCCCGCCTCGCGGTGCAGCGGCCGACCGAGGCACGAGCGCGGCGGGCGCAAACGTGTTTCGATAGGCGCTCCCCTGGAAAGACGCCCTCCACAGCCGATGCCGGTCGAAATCGAGTCCATCCTTCATCACGAGGACGTGCAAGCGCTGCTTGAAGCAAGCGAGGCTTCGAGCACCGTTCGTCAGTCCGAGCTGAACGAGCTGACGGAAACGCACGAGTTCGACGTGTTCGAGCTCGATCTGCTCTACCGCGAGCTCGAGACGCGAGCGGTCGAGATCGTCGACGACACCAAGGAGGTCGAGAAGGCACCGCCGCCTCCACCCCCGCCCGCGCCGACCGTCGAGTCGACGACCGACGCGCTCCAGCTCTTCCTGCGCGAGGCCGGCCGCCACCAGCTGCTGACGGCGCCGCAGGAGGTCGAGCTGGCAAAGAAGATCGAGCGCGGCGACATGCAGGCGAAGCAGCGGATGATCCAGTCGAACCTCCGCCTCGTTGTCTCGATCGCGAAGAACTACCGCAACCAGGGCCTGCCCTTCCTCGATCTGATCCAGGAGGGGACGCTCGGACTCATTCGGGCGGTCGAGAAGTTCGACTGGCGCCGCGGCTACAAGTTCTCCACCTACGCGACGTGGTGGATCAGACAGGCGGTCGCGCGAGCACTCGCAGACAAGGCGCGGACGATCCGGATGCCGGTCCACATCGTCGAGCGGCTCCAGAAGATGAACCGGGCCGAGCGCATTCTCTGGACACAGCTCGGCCGCGAGCCGACGCTCGAGGAGATCGCGGAGGAGGCGAACCTGTCGTTGCAGCAGGCCAAGGAGGTCAAGGCGGCGGCGCGAGCCTCGACGAGCCTCGACCAGCCGGTCGGTGACCAGGAGGACGCCGTCTTCGGCGACTTCGTGGCCGGTGACGGGCCGCTGCCGGACGAGCAGGTCGAAGTGACCCTGCGCAGCGAGGCGCTCAAGCAGGCCCTCTCAGCGCTTCCGTGGCGGGAGCGCCAGGTGATCATCCTGCGCTACGGCCTGGTTGATTCGGAGCCGAAGACGCTCGAGGAGATCGGCCGGCGCCTCGGCCTTACACGCGAGCGCGTGCGCCAGGTCGAGGTCGAGTCGCTACGCCGCCTGAGCAAGCTCCAGGAGATGGAGCGGCTCTAGCCGTTTCGCCGGCAGCGCGGCTCAGCCGCACTGCGCCGAGGTTCAGTCTCCCGCGAGATACAGCTCGAGATCCGGCGCGAAGAGGCGCAACTCGCGCAAGGCGCGGGACTCGAGCTGGCGTACGCGCTCACGCGTAATGCCCAGTCCTTCGCCCACCTGTTCGAGCGTCTTCGGATCTGAGCCGGACAAGCCGAAGCGAAGCTCGAGCACGTGCCGCATACGCGGGTTCAGGCTCTGCAACGCACGCGCCAGCTCTTTCTGGCGCAGGTTGATCGCCGTCTCCTCGTCCGGGCGTTCGCTCTGCGTGTCCTCGATCAGGTCGCCGTAGAGCGACTCGCCGTCGCCGACGGGCGTCTCGAGGCTGACGGGGTCTTCGACCAGGTCGAGCAACTCCTCGATCCGCGACTCGGGAAAGCCGCTCTCCTCGGCGAGCTCCTTGACCGACGGGTCCCGATTCAGCTTCTGCGCCAGCTGCCGGCGCGCGCGCATCATGCGGCGCACCTGCTCGGCTACGTGAACCGGAAGCCGGATCGTCCTGCCCTGGTCGGCCAGCGCGCGGGTGATCGACTGGCGGATCCACCACGTCGCGTAGGTCGAAAGCTTGTAGCCCATGCGGTAGTCGAACTTCTCCACCGCGCGGATCAGGCCGAGGTTGCCCTCCTGGATCAGATCGAGCAGCGGGACGCCGGCCCTCGTGTAGTGGCGGGTAATCGACATGACGAGCCGCAAGTTCGACTCGATCAGCTTCCGCTTCGCTTCCTCGTCGCCCTGGTCCTTGCGCCGGGCAAGCTCGCGCTCTTCCTCGCGCGTCAGCAGCGGCCCGTCGCCGATTTGGCGGACGTACAACCGCAGCGGGTCGCTGGTCGTCGGGACCTTGGCGGCGGCCGGCACGGTCTCCTCGACGTCGTGCTCCGGCTCTTCGTCCGGGGCGACGACCCCAAGCGTTCCGTCCTCCGCAGGTTCCGGAAGCAGGTGAGGCACTTCCACGTTCCTGCTATCGGCTCACGCGCCCCCGGACTTGAGCATTTGAGGTACCCCGCGTGAGGGATGACAGAGTCTCCGCGAACCTTCAGAATTCCATTACGAACTTCAACTAACGTGAGGCGTCAGAAGGTCTGAACGAGTCGTCCGAGGAGACTCGTACGTTTTACCTCTATGTGCGGAATAGCCGGCTACAGCCTGAGCCCTGATTCGAGCGTCGATCGGACGCTCACCGCTCAGGCGCTCTTGGCCGGCATCGCCGACCGCGGCGCGGACGCCGTCGGGTACGCCTACCGCGCTCCGGGCGAAGGATTCTCCACGGTCGTCAAGCAGCGAACGCCCGCCAGCCGGCTGCTCGATCGGATCGAGGTTCCCGGGCACGCGGCGCAGGCCCTCGTCCACGTTCGCGACTACACCAAGGGCCACCCGTCGATTCCCGCGAACAACCACCCCGTGCGCCACGGGCCGGTGGTCGGGATCCACAACGGGATCATCGTCAACGACGACGAGATCCTCTGTGGTTTCGACTGCGCCCGCACTGAGCCGCGGATGACTGTCGACACCGAGGCGATTCTCGCGCTGGCCGCGCACTCGCGGGCCGATGCCCGCGCGTTCGAGCAGCTCCAGGGCTCGATGGCCACGGCCTGGTTCGACGAACGGGCTCCGGACGTTCTCTACATCGCGCGCGGGGCGCACCGCCCGCTCTGGCTCGGCCGCGGCCTGACCGAGCTCGTATTCGCGTCCACGAAGCACGCGCTCGAGGTCGTCGAGCGCTACGCGCAGATCAAGCTCCGCAAGCAAGAAGTGCGCGAAGGGACATTTATCGCCGTACGCGACGGTGAGGTCGTCCGGCAGGAGCGTTTCCGGCCTGACCACGACTTCGTCGACGAGCCGCTCCCCGCGATTCGCGCACCGGGCGAGCGGGAGGCGTGCCTCAGCGCCCTCGCCGCTCTCGCGGCTGCCTAACAATCGGGCGAGATGGGCCGCGCCGCCGGCCCGAGCGGAACGCCGAAGCGGCGCGCACGTCGAGCGACCGCGGCTCGGTAGATCTTCATGTCCGCGTGCGTCCAGTCGCCGTGCGTCTGGCAGCGCCAGACCCGGTACCGCTCGCGGTGGTACGGGCTCGTGAGGCTCTCGTTGTGCCCGATCACATTGCGGAGCTTGATGTGGAACGTGCTCATCAGCCAAACCGTCAGCGACAGGGATGCGGAGAGCTGCGCGCGGTTGTCGAGGATCTGGCGGTCGCTCGTGCCGACGTGCTCGATGCCGAACGACGTCCAGTTCAACCCGACGGTATGCCGGCACATCGTCTTGAGCCGGACGAGCTGGTAGATCGTCCCGTCGCGGTCGATGAGGAAGTGCGAGCACGGGCCCGGCAGCTCGCCGAGCTCGGCGTCGGGCGTGTCGCTTGCGAAGTAGGAATACGTCGACCCGAAGCTGTTCGACGCCGTGTAGTGCTCGACGATCACGTGCGGGTGGTCGAGGCGCCAGGTGTCGATGCCATAGTGGCGCCTCGCGTACGCGGCCATCTCGGCGCGCCGTGCGGCGCCGAAGGGGATCAGCTTTGACACGACATGCGGACGCGGCACCGCGACGGCCGTGCGCGAGTCCACCGCCCCCGCGCCGCATGCTGCGACGACGACGGACGCGACGCAGACCGCGATGGCGCAGCCAAATCGTGTAGCCGTCAGAACTTCGCCTCGGTCCAGGTGCGGCGGTCGAAGCGCTTCGCGAGTGGATTGAACACCGCTACGAATCGTTTCTTGGCGGCCGTCGCCCGTTTGTCGAATCTCGCGGCGCTTCTGAAGCTTGGATTCGGCGGCGGCGGACAACCCGCGTGCTCGTCGGCGACGAAACCGTCCCGGTACAGGCGGTCAGCCTCGATCGAATTCTGTAAGGCCGCCTGCAACAGCGTGACCGCCTTGTTCGCCTGCGAAGTCGGCGCGTCGAGGTTCCCAAGTTGCACGAGGACACTTTGCCGGTTGTCCGCGACGCTGGCGATTCGCCGCGCCGCGTTCCGGGGCGATATCGAGCAGTTGAAGCCGTCGGAGAGAGCAGTGAAAATCTCACGCCGGCCCTCCGCCGATTGCGTGAGGACGTTCTCTATGCGCGCGACGAACGTACGCAGCTTGGTCGCCTGGGGTCTTCGGGTTGCGGGCGTCCCGTCGGAGCCCCTCGTCGCGAGTATCGCAACGATCGCAACGCCGGCCGCGAGGGCGGCCGCGACGATCAGAGCCGCGACGAGGAGGCGACCTCGCGGCCGGGCGCGCACGACGGTCTTGGCGTCCGGCTCCGGCGCCGCCAAGGGAAGGGCCGGCGCGACACGTGTCGCGTCCTCCTCCTCTCCCGTAAGCGCATCTCCGAAGGCGCTTGCGAGCGTGCCGGCCGTCGGGTAGCGGACGTCGGGGTATTTCGCCATCGCCGTCACGATCGCGCCGTCGAGGGAACGCGGAAGACCCGGACGCACGGTCGAGAGCGCCGGCGGCGCGTCGTGCAGATGGGCGTTCAGCACGAGGAACTCCGTTTCCCGCCGGTACGGCGGCTGACCCGCGAGGCAGTGGAAGAGCACGCACCCGAGCGAATACACGTCGGCGCGGCCGTCGACAGGGGCGCCTTCGATCTGCTCCGGCGCGCAGTAGTCGACGGTGCCGAGGAAGGACCCGGTCTTCGTCATCCCCTCCGAGCTCGTTCGCTTGGCGAGCCCGAAGTCACAGAGGTACGCGTGCTCGCCCGGCTCCGCGATGAGGATGTTCGCCGGCTTGACGTCCCGATGGACGAGGTCCGCGTCGTGTGCGGCGTCGAGCGCACCGCCGATCTGCTCCGCGACCCGCAGCGTTTCCGCCGGCGACAGCGAGCCGCGCCGCCTGAGCAACGCCTGCAGACTCGGTCCATCGACGTAGCGCATCGCCAGAAAGAGAACACCGTCGATCTCGTCCGCGTCGTAGATCGGAATCACGTTCGGATGGTCGAGCGACGCTGCGAGCTGGGACTCGCGAAGAAAGCGCGCGCGGAAGTCCTCGTCGTGCGCGAGATCCGGTGAGATCACCTTCAGGGCCACCTTGCGCGCGAGCCGCTCGTGCGTCGCGAGGTACACGGCGCCCATTCCGCCGCGCCCGAGCAACGACTCGATCTTGTAGCCGCCGAACGTCCCGCCGACGCCCGGGGCACCCCGGTCAGTCACCACACGTGCGCATTCGATAGCCGAGTCTCCGCTCATTCTCGATCAAGTGCTCGGCGCCGAACGGCTCCAGCTTCTTGCGGAGCTCCCAGACGAGCTTGGCCAGCTCGACACGCGAATGCATCGGCTCGTCCGCCCAGACCGCGCGCATCAACTCCTCGTGCGTGCATAGTGCGGGCGCGCCCTCGAGTGCCCGGTTCCGCTCGACCATGTAGCGGACGAGCCGGTGCGCCTGGGCACGGATGGAAAGTTCGTGCCTCTCCTCGCCGCGGACGAGGACGAAGCGAGCCCGCTCCGCGTCGTAGCTGAGACACGCGGAAAACGGTTGTGCGTCGGCGACCGGGCGGGTCGCCTGCGAGTCGCCCTCCGCATGGAATGCGAGCTCGAAGAAGCGCCGCTCGTCCGATTGCGTCACCGACGCGAGGACGCAGATGACGTCGCCGTCGTGCAGCGCCGTCCGCTCGGTCAGCCGTTGCAACGGGCCCGCGCGCCGGAGAAAGGTCCCGTTCACGCTGCCGCCGTCGACGACGAACCAGTGCGCGCCGGACCGTTCGAGGGTGCAGTGGCCCGCGCGTGTGACAAGCCGTTCGGGATCCGGCTCCAGCGCGATGTCGTTGAGCTCGGGAAGGCGGCCGATCGTTACCCGTTCGCCCGATAGAGCGAGGGTTGCAACCACGGCACCGTCGGGGCCGGACAGGACGACCTCCGCCCCACGCTCTGATCCTGACGAGCGAGATTCCATTGATTGCCTATCTCGCGTCCATGGATCTGTCGCAGCTCCGTGACGACACTTGACGAGCGATCAATCTTCACGCCCTGGAAGGGAGAAAACAATGTTTGCCCGCAGCGTCATCAAACCACAGCTCGTCATTCTGGTCGTCCTGGCCGCCGTTGCGCTCGTCGTCGCGGCAGGATTCGCGTCTCTCGCTTTCGGCACGTCCTCGGTGAGAAAGGTCGCCGTGCAGCCTTGCGGCGACAGGATCTACGGTCACGTCAAGTCGCTCGAGCGCACCGGTGACCAGTTCGAGCTCCGGTTCGACCCGGCGTGGTTCACCAGTGGCGTAACTGCGAGCGCCGCCGCCGCGGAAGATGGCGCCGTCGAACCGGGTCAGCCGGTCGCGAACGACAACTTCGTCGTGGACGAGAGCCACCGCCTGCTGACGTACCTGGTTCCGGAAACCACGCCGGTCACCGTCCTCACGAACGAAGGCGACCCGCAGCAGCTGGGTGCGACGCCGAGCTCGGTCTTCGAGCTCGAGCGGATCGTCAACGGCGGGATCCACCGCCGGCTGTCCGAATCGCTTGCTTCGGGCGTCTGGATTCGCGTTCATATCGACACCGTCTGCTCGATCGACCAGCAGTACCGCCCGTAGGAGGAGCGATGGCCGGCCTTCGCAAACTCTGCGCTTTCGTGGTGGTCGTCGTCGGTGTGCCGGCAGCGGCTCTCGCGGCGTCCGGGCCGAGCACCGTTTCAGGGAGCTGGCGCGAGCTGCACGCGGCGCCGTTCGCCGTGGACGGAACGAGCGTCTGGACCGGTACGCGACTGATCGTCTTCGGGCGGCGTCCGCTGACGCACTCCGCCGATGTTGCCGAGGCCTACGATCCCGCCCGCGACGCCTGGAGCCGGCTCTCACCCCCCGCCGGGCCTCGCTACTCGCCGGGCTACCGGGCCGTGTGGACCGGCAAGGAGATGCTTGCGTTCGGAGGATTCCACTCCGTGGCGTTCAACCCCACGACCGGCAGATGGCGCGAGTTGCGACGGCCGCTGCGCGACGGGATCATCGTCTGGACGGGAGTCGAGGCGGTCGGCTGGGGCGGCGGGTGCTGCGGCGACGCGTTCTCGGACGGCGCGGCTTACAATCCGGCGACCGGCAGGTATCGCAAGCTGGCGCGCTCACCGCTCGCCCTCAGCAGCCAGCGTCCGATGGGGGCCTGGACGGGTCGCGAGCTGATCGTCTTCGTCAGCGGCTTCGATCCGGACGGAAGGCCCTACCCTGCGCGGCTCGCGCGTGCCGCCGCCTACAACCCCGCGACGAATACGTGGCGGCGGCTCCCGCCATTTCCCCGAGCCGGCCTGCGCTTCGCGGGCACCGCGGTCTGGGACGGGCACGACGTGCTCGTCGTCGCCGCAGGCACCAACGCCCGCTCCACGCGTGCGTACGACCCAGCGGCGAACCGGTGGCGGCGCCTCAGATCGCTCCCGGCCGGGCGCATCGGGGCCACGGCCGTGTGGACCGGCGAACGAGTGCTGCTCTGGGGCGGCGAGAACCGTAACGCGTCCACAGACCCGCGCAATGGATTCGCCTACGACCCTCGGACCGACCGCTGGTCGAGCATTCCGCGCACCCCGCTCAGCCGGCGTAGCGGCTCCGTGGTCGCCTGGACGGAGCGCTCGCTGATCGTCTGGGGCGGTGTGACTCCAGCGCCGGTCGGCTCGCGGAGCGCGCCGACGTATCACCGCGACGGCGCCGCCTTCACGCCCGCGTCCTAGCCGCGACCCGTTCTCAGCCGGCCGTCGCTTGCGACCACCACTCCCTCCGCGATCAGCCGCTCGCGCACGAGGTACTGGAACGTGGCCCAGGCGCCTCGCTTTGCATCGAACATCCGGTACACCTGCCATTCGGTGAAGAGCGAGTCATCGGCCTTCCGCGCCTCCGCCCAGTCCGCGAACTTCGGCAGGCGTGTCAGCCGACGCGCGAGCGCGACACCCTGCTCCACCGCGCGCTCCACGCGCTCCTCCCCCACCGGCACGTCGAACCCGGCCTCGCGCAGCGCGTTCGTCAGCGAACCGAACGTGTGCCAGTACAGCGACTTCGACGGTACCGAGCCCTTGCGGGCATCGAGGTCGCGTGCCGTCGGCGGTCGGCCGAGCTCGTCACCCAGCTCGCGCAGCAAGCGTACGAGCTCTGCGCGCGTCGCGAAGCGGCGCGGCACGAGACCTGCGTCTCGCTTGGCGGCGTTCCAGCTGCCGAAATGCTCGATCACCGTCTGCGGATGGACCGTGGTGTGCGGGTCGGCCGCGAACTCGCGCATCGTCGGTGAGCGGCCGAGCCGCCCCGCGCTCGCCTTCAGCTCCTCGAGGATCTGCGTGTCGCTGTAGCGCTTCCGCAGACCCGCCTGAAAGTCGGCCAGGACTGCCGGATCGATACGGCGGGCGGTGCGCGGAGCGGGCTTGCGGGGCATACAAAAAGGATAGAGCGAATTGTCGAATCCGCAAATCCGCCCGAGCAGACCTCGCCTAGGAGGCGGTGGCCAGGAGCGACGGCCGCCCGTGCTTCTGGTGCAGCGGCTCCACCTCGAGCACGCGCTCGAGCGCCTGGACACAGCGGGGACAGAACTGACTGCCCGACGCGCGCCGCAACTCGTCGAGCGCGTCCTCAGCCGGACGCGCCGTGCGATAGATGCGCGTCGTCAGCATCGAGTCCAGCGCGTCCGCCACATGGATGATCCGGGCGCCGAGCGGGATGTCGTCCCCGCGCAGTCCGTCGGGATAACCGGCGCCGTCGAAGCGCTCATGGTGGTGCTTGATCGCCGGCACAGCGTCACCCAGGAAGCCGAGCCGGTCGATGATGCGTGCGCCCTCCTCCGCGTGATTTTGCATGAGGGCCCATTCCGGCCCTGTGAGACTTGCAGGCTTCAGGACAATCGCGTCGGGGATCGCGAGCTTGCCGATGTCGTGAAAGAGGGCGGCGTGGCCGAGCAGATCCAGCTCGGCGTGCGACATTCTGAGCTCGCGTCCCATCGCAAGCGCGAGCTGCTGCACGCGGCGCGAGTGACCCGCGGTGTACGAATCGCGGGCGTCGACGGTGGCCGACAGCGACTCCATCGCCGCGGTCGACCGTTCCCGCAGCAAGTGATTTGCCTGCTCCAGTGAGACGTTCTGTGCCTGGATCGTCTCCGCGGCCTCGCGCAGCTTGTGGGTCGACTTGCGCGTGTGAGCGAGGTACGCCTCTTGCGTCTTGCGCATCAGAAGCAGCGGGACGGTGAACACGGCGAGGGCATACAGTCCGGCGGCGTCGTACGCGATCGCGATCACGCCGCCGATGAAGCCGAAGGCGACGTAATGGGGCAGCAACCACGCAAAGCGCTCACGGAAGGCACCGCGCCACGACGCGTTCCCCTCGACTGCGATTGCGAGCGAGTACAGGCCCGTGTTGATGACGAAGTACGCCGCTCCCGCGACCAGGCCGGCTCCGGCGACGACAAGAGGCGTGTGGCCGGCCGCGGCGAACACTCCGGCCGCGGACAGCGACGCCAGCGTGAGCGCGCCGACGTTGAAGAGCACGTGTTGAAGGGCGATGCCACGCGCGCTCCAGTCCACGATGACCGTCGCGAGTGCGAGCACGAGACCCGCGCGCGGGCCGAAGAGGGCCGCGCCGGCGAGCGCGCCGACCGCGCTGAAGGAGATTGCTCCCTCGTCTACCTCGAGAGCGAGGGCCTGGCCTCCGCCGACGAGCGCCACGACGACCAGCAGCCCGATGAGATCCGTGCTCGTCCCGAGCAGCAGGCCGACGATTCCGGCACCGACGCCGAGCGCGCTCACCAGCGTGATCAGGGCACCGAGCCTGAACGACAGCGAGAAGAATCGCGGCTCCCGAGTCGAATGCGGCCGCGGGTTCGCGGGCGTCTCTGCCGGGTCGTGCGCAGCCCGGGGAGGCTTGAACGCGTCCGGCACGACAACAGACGGAGGAGCCGGTGGCTCGTCCGCGTCCGGGACGAACATGAGGCGGTGCGGAGTTGCGGGCTTCGTGAGCAACTGCGAATCCGCGCTCGCTGCAAGCACGCGGTTACGTCCCTGGAGCTTGGCGCGGTAGACCGCGAGATCCGCCTGGTGGACGAGCTCGTTGGCGCTCTTGCCGTCCTCGGGAAAGCCTGCGATGCCGATCGAGACGGTCGCCCGAATCGGCTCGTTCGACGTCTCGACCTCGAACTCGGTTTCGGCGAGCGCGCGACGGATCCGCTCCGCGATCTCCAGCGCCTGCTCCGGCGCCGTCTCGGGAAGCAGGATCGAGAACTCCTCGCCGCCGAAGCGTGCGGGAACGTCGTAGTGACGGAGCTCTTGCCGGAAGACCTCCGCGATTCCGCGAAGGACCGCGTCTCCGGCGAGATGGCCGTAGTTGTTGTTGATGTCGCGCAGGAGGTCGAGGTCGGCCATCATCAGGGACAAGGGCCGCCCGAACCGCTCGGCGCGCGTCAGCTCCTCGGCGAGCGCGGCGCCGAAGTGGCGTGCGTTGAAGAGGCCGGTCTTCGGGTCGACCCGTGCCTCCATCTGCAGGACGGGAACCGAGAGCGACTTGTTGATCAGGACGAGCGGCGCAAGGGCAAGCGGGATCAGCCAGGGATTCGAATGCCAGAACGTCGCGACGCCGACCCCGAGTGCGGCAAGCACAAGCTCGGCCGACAACGACTCGACTGCGAAGAGACCGGAGTCCGGGACGGAGATCCCGCGGCCGAGGCGAAACATCGTCGCGAGCAGCGCGTGGTTGACGAGCACGTAGACACAGCAGGCGGCAAGGCCCGCCGCCGCCGTTCGCGCGTTTGTATTGTCGATGACGCCATCGCGCGCGAGAACCCAGCGGTCTACGCCCAGCGCGGCGAGGATGGTCAGCGTGTAGTTGAAGATGTTGAATGTCCCGATGTACCAGGGCTGCCGCTTCTTCAGCCATTCGGGCACGTGCTGGACGATCGGAACCAGCACCGCAAGCGGCGGAGCGAGCAACAGCGCTGCGGGAAGCAGGAAGACGCCCGTCGTGTGGTACGAGAGCGTCCCTTCGCTGTTGCGGCCGCGCCTCGGCGTGACCACGACGAAGAGCTGGGCGAGCGCGGCGCCCGCAGCGAAGAAGAAGAACGCGAACCAGCCGGTGCGCTCGTGCGAGATGTGCTTCAGGAACGGCGTGGCGGCCGCAATCGCGGCGGCGCCGACAAGTAGGTAGAAGGCGAGCGCTGCGCGCGGCAGGCGGTGTTCCTCCGGGTCCGGAGACGCTGAAGGGTCGTCGAACGGGACCGGTGACGGGACCGCGTTCATGACGAAACGGCCTCCGCCGCAGCAAAGAAGGAGACGCCGCGCATCTGATCATTCACGCTATGCCGCTCTGGGCTATCGAGAATCCCCCTTTTGAGCGATGCCCGGACAAATCCCCCTGACGGGTTACTCTCGGCTGCGTGCGCCTCCCTCTTGCCCTCGAAATCGTCGCCGCGCGGGCGGCGGCGCGCCTTTCCCGCCTGACCGGCCGGGGCGGCGGCTCGACCGTGCCGGGAAAGCTGCTCTCGAAGCTCGACCCGACGTCGGTCGACCGGCTCGCCGCGCGTCTGCGCGTCGGCTCCGCGCTCGTGTCCGCCACGAACGGGAAGACGACAACCGCAACGATGGCGGCCGAGATCCTCCGCCCCACCCATTCCCTGGCGCACAACTCGTCCGGTGCGAACCTGATGTCAGGCGTGGCCTCGGCGCTGCTCGCCGAGCCGGACGCAGAGCTCGGCCTCTTCGAGGTCGACGAGGCGGCTCTGCCGGGAGTCGCGGCCCGGGTGCGGCCGAGGGCGCTCTGCCTCGGGAACCTCTTCCGCGACCAGCTCGACCGCTACGGCGAGCTCGAGCTCGTCGCCGAGCGGTGGCGCGCCATGGTCGCGGAGCTGCCGCCCGGCGCCGCGCTCGCCGTCAACGGCGACGACCCGCAGCTCGGCGAGCTGGCTCGGGCGCGGCCCGGCGCGACCGTCTTCGGTCTTGACGACCCGCGGCTCGCGCGGCCGTCGCTCCAGCATGCTGCCGATTCGAAGTACTGCGTGTCCTGCGGGACGCCGTACGAGTACGCGGCCGCATACGTGGGGCACCTCGGCGACTACCGTTGCCCCGCCTGCGGGCATGCGCGTCCGGCGCTCGACGTCGTCGCGCGGGACGTCGAGCTCGCCCGGCTCGAGCACGCTTCCTTCTCGCTCGTGACGCCCGAAGGGACGCGACGCGTGCGGCTGCGCGTACCGGGCCTCTACAACGTCTACAACGCGCTCGGAGCCGCCGCGCTCGCGCGCGCGCTCGGCATCTCGCTCGACGACGTCGCCGCTGGGCTCGAACGCTTCGATGCGGCATTCGGCCGCTTCGAGCGGATCGTGATCGGTGACCGGCGTCTGCTGATGCTGCTGATCAAGAACCCCGCAGGCGCGAACGAGGCGATCCGGACACTGGTCGAAGGCGGGCCTCCGCGCGTCGCGGTCGTCGCTCTGAACGACGAGATCGCAGACGGCAAGGACGTTTCCTGGATCTGGGACGTCGACTTCGAGCCGCTCCTCGCCGGGCTGGAGAAGCTCGTCGCGACGGGGGAGCGCGCCGCGGAGCTCGCCTTGCGTTGCAAGTACGCGGGCTTTCCCCGGGAGCGAATCGAAGTCGTCCCGAATCTCGAGGCTGCACTCGAGACGGGCCTAGCGTTGATCGCGCCGGCGGAAGAGCTGATCGTCCTGCCGACCTACACCGCGATGCTCGCGCTGCGCAAGCTGATCGGCGAGCAAGGGCATGTGCGGCCGTACTGGGAACGTGCCGCATGAGGATCAGGGTCGGACACCTCTACCCGGACTACCTGAACATCTACGCGGATCGCGGCAACATCGCCGTGCTCTCGCGCCGCGCTGCCTGGCGCGGTCACGCGCTCGACGTCGAGGAGCTGTCGATGGGCGTCGCCGTCCGGCCCGGCGCGCACGACCTGCTGTACATCGGCGGCGGCCAGGATCGCGAGCAATCGCTCGTGGCAGTCGATCTCGCGGCGAAGGCGGGTGCGGTGCGCGAGGCGGTTGCAGCCGGCGCTGCGGCACTCGCAGTCTGCGGCGGTTACCAGTTGTTCGGGCACTCTTACCGCGATCGCGACGGCGTCGAGCTACCCGGCATCGGCCTCTTCCCGCTGCACACGGTCGCCGGCGAGCGCCGGATGATCGGCGACGTCCTGCTCGACTGCGACTGGGCGGGCCGTACGCTCGCGGGCTTCGAGAACCACGCCGGCCGCACACGGCTCGACGAGGATGCGCTGCCGCTCGGTCGTGTCATCCACGGGTTCGGCAACGACGGCGCGAGCGGCTTCGAGGGCTGCCGCGTCGAGCGGGCGATCGGCACATACCTGCACGGGCCGCTGCTGCCGCGCAATCCGTGGCTCGCCGACTGGTTGCTCTCGCAAGCGCTCGCGCACGCGTCGGGAGTCGAGCCTCCCGAGCTCGAGCCGCTCGGCGACGAGCTCGAGACCGAAGCGCACGGGGTCGCTGCGGCACGCGCGCGGGCGCGCGGCGGCCGTTACTGAGTAGTGGGCGTCTTCCTCCACGACGCGGGGCTCTTCTTCCGCCATCTCGCGGCGGTCGACTTCGGCGCGCTCGCTCTCGCACTCGCGTTTCAGGCGCTGCGGTTGGTGGCGAGGACACGGGCATGGCGGAACATCATCGCCGCCGCGTATCCGGACGCGCGCGTGCGCTGGCGAAACGTGCTCGGCGCGTACCTCGGCGGCGTCGGGCTGAACGCGATCACTCCGGCTCGCAGCGGGGATGTGCTGAAGCTCTTCCTCGTCAAGCGCCGCGTCGAAGGGAGCACCTATCCCACGCTCGGCGCGACGCTGGTCGTCGAGACACTCTTCGACGCGTTCGTCGGCATTGCGCTCCTCGTCTGGGCTGCGTACCTCGGCGTCCTGCCGAACATCCACAAGCTGCCGAGGCTTCCGAACATCGACCTCCGCTGGGCGTTCCAGCATCCACTCGCGATCGAGATCGGTGCGCTCGCGCTCGGCATCCTGATCGGCCTGCTGCTCGTCTGGGCGACGGCACGCGTCCGTGCCTTCTGGGCGCGCGTCCGCCAGGGCTTCGCGGTCCTCGACGATCGCGGCGAATACGTGCGCACAGTCGTCACATGGCAGGCGCTCAGCTGGGTCTTGCGACTGGCGACGATCTACTTCATGTTGCAGGCGTTCCACCTGCCCGCGACCTTGCACAACGCGCTGCTGGTGCAGATCGCGCAGAGCCTCTCGACGCTGCTCCCCATCACGCCCGGCGGTGCGGGCACCGAGCAGGGCTTGCTGCTCTATCTCTTCCGCGGCAAGGCCGCGCGGAGCTCGCTGCTCTCGTTCAGCGTCGGCATGCACATCGCGATCGTGGTCGTGAACGTCGCCCTCGGCGTGCTCGCGCTCGGGCTGCTGACCCGGTCGCTGCGATTCAGGCGGCTGCGCGAAGACGCTGCGGCAGATGCTGCCGAAGTCGCTCCGGTCACCGAAAGGCCGCCGCAGTGACCATTCAGGGGACCCAGAGCGCGCCCAAATAGGCGACCGGGTCGCCCGGGCGCCAGCGCCGAAGAAAGCGCTGGATCGGCGGGTGCAGGACGATCGAATCGAGGTCTTCGCGCGCAAACAGCCGATGGCCTCGCACAGCCGCGTCCTCGGAGCGCACGGCTTCGAGCGAGCGCCCTGTCAGGTCGCCTGCGAAGATGATGTGCACGACGTGCTTCGAGGAGAGCATCCGGTTCGGCGCGATCGAGTCGACGATGCACACCGGTCCCTCGACCGGCACGTCCTCGTCGATCCCGAGCTCCTCGGAGAGCTCACGATGTAACGCGTCCGTCAAGCTTTCCCCCGCGTCGACGCCGCCGCCGGGAAGCAGCCAGTACTCCTTGCCGGGCTTCTCGTGCCGGCAGAGCAGGATCTGCCCGCGCCACGCGAGCAGCGCCGAGACGCGGATGCGCGGCACCCACATTACGCGGCGGAGGAACCGAAGCCGCGCTCGCCGCGCTCAGACGCCGGCAGCTCGTCGACGACTCGCAACTCGACGGGCGGCACGGGTAGCAGCACCAGCTGCGCGATCCGCATTCCCGGCTCGATCTCGAACGCCCGCTCACGGTCGGTGTTCAACAGGATGATGCGCAGCTCGCCGCGATAACCGGAATCGACGAGTCCGGGCGTGTTCACGATCGTGATGCCGTGCTTCTCCGCGAGACCTGACCGCGGCTGCACGTAGCCGGCGTAGCCCGGAGGAATCGCGACCGCGACCCCCGTCGCAACCGTCGCGCGCTCCCCCGGCTCGAGCATCGCGCGCTCGCAGGCCGCGAGATCGAGGCCGGCGTCGCCTTCGTAGGCTCGCTGCGGCAGCACCGCGTCCGGGCGCAGCCGCCGGATCGCAAGCTCGACCGTCAGCCGAGCTCTCGCTTCCGCTCCGCTTCTGCGATGACGAACGGCGCGAAGCGCACGAGGTCGCGGCGCGGCAGCCGCGCCCGCACGAAGACGCCCTCCGGCTCGTCTCTTCGCTCCTCGACCGGCGCGCCGAGCGAGTACAGCTCCGCAAGCCGCGCGCCCTCCTCGTACGGGAGGAGCAGCCGTACCTCTTCGAAGCGCTCGGCGAAGTGCTGTCCGATGCGGGCTCGCAGCTCGTCGAGCCCGGCTCCCGTGAGCGCCGAGATCTGGAGCGCGTCCGGGAAACGGCTTGCGAGGCGCCGCCGCTGAAGCGGCAACAGGCGGTCGGCTTTGTTCAGCGTGAGCAGGACGGGCAGCGACGATGCGCCGATCTCGTGCAGCACGGAGTCGACGGCGGCGAGCTGCTCGACGAGCCTTCCTTCGTCCTGCGAGGCATCTGCGACGTGCAGGACCAGATCGGCGACGAGCGTCTCTTCGAGCGTCGACGCGAAGCCCTCCACGAGTTGATGCGGCAACCGGCGGATGAAGCCGACGGTGTCGGTGACGAGGTACCGCCGACCCTCGTGCTCGAACGCGCGCGTGGTCGGATCCAGAGTTTCGAACAGGCGGTCCTGTACCGAGACGTCGGCGTCCGTCAGCGCGTTCAGCAGAGTCGACTTGCCGGAGTTGGTGTAGCCCGCGAGCGCGATGGTGGGAATCGACGTCCGCGCCCGCTCCTTCCGCCGCGTTGCGCGCTGGCGCGAGACGTCTGCGAGTCGGCGCTTGACCACCGAGACGCGCCGACGCGCGAGGCGCCGGTCCGTCTCGAGCTGCGTCTCGCCGGGCCCGCGCGTCCCGACGCCGCCGCCGAGGCGTTCGAGGTGCTGCCACATCCCTCGCATGCGCGGGAGGTTGTACTCGAGCTGCGCGAGCTCGACCTGCAGTTTGCCCTCTGCGCTGACGGCGTGCTGCGCGAAGATGTCGAGGATCAGCTGTGTCCGATCGACGACGCGTGCCTCGAGCGCGTCCTCCAGGTACCGCTGCTGCGCCGGCTCGAGCTCGTCGTCGACGATCAACGATTCCGCGCCGAGTTGCGCAAACGTCTCCTTCACCTCGTCGACCTTGCCCTTGCCGACGTACGTACGCATCGCAGGGCGAGCACGGTGCTGGATGACGGCGCCGACCGGCTCGACACCCGCCGCCCGGGCAAGCTCCTCCATTTCCGCCAGCTCCTCGGAGTCGTCGGTGCCCGGAACGAAAACCGCCAAGACAAGCCCACGCTCGAGCTCCGTGGGCGCTTGACCGTTCGTCACGCAATGATTATGCCGTGGATCCACTCGCCCTCCGAACTCTCGAGCTGGTGAACATCGCCTCGCCGAGCCGCGAGGAAGGGGCGATCATCGAGCACGTGCGCGGGCTGATGCCGGCCGCGCCCGCATACGATCACGACACGGTTCTCTACTACCCGGGGAGAATCGTGTTGGCCGGCCACTACGACACCGTGCCGGCGCAGGACAATTTTCCCGGCCACGCCGAGAACGCGTGGATCGTCGGACTCGGCGCGACCGACATGAAGGGCGGGCTCGCGGTGATGATCGAGCTCGCGCGAGCAGGCGCTCCGTTCGGTTACCTCTTTTTCGGGCGCGAAGAGCTGCCGGCCGGCGAGAGCTCGTTGCCGGGATTCTTCGAACGGCAGGGCCTCGTGGCGGACCTCGTCGTGATGCTCGAGCCAACCGACAACACGATCCAGGCCGGCTGTCTCGGCAACCTGAACGCGCGGCTCGTCTTCCGCGGCACGAGTGCGCACTCGGCGCGGCCGTGGCTGGGAGACAACGCGATCATGCGGGCGGTCGAGGGGCTGGCGCCGCTCGCGCGACTCGAACCGCACGACGTCGAGATCGAAGGCCTCGTCTTTCGCGAGGTCCTGAGCGTCACGCAGATCGAGGGCGGAATCGCGACGAACGTCATTCCGGCGTTCGCCAGCGCGACGCTCAACTTTCGCTACGCCCCGGACCGGTCGCCGCTGGAAGCAGAGGCGCGGTTGCGCGAGCTCGTTGACGGCACGGGCGAGCTGGAGCTCGTCGGCAACTCACCGCCCGGGCGCGTCGCGGCCGGTTCGCCGCTCGTGCAGGCGCTGCGGGACGCCGGCGGCTTCGCGCTCGAGCCCAAGCAGGCGTGGACGCCGGTCGCGGAGTTTTCTGCGCAGGGGCTCGATGCGATCAATCTCGGCCCCGGCGCGACGCGGTACGCGCATGCGCAGGACGAGCGCGTGGAGATCGCTGCCCTCCGGCAGACGTACGAGGCGCTGATCCGGTTTGGAAACGCGTTGTGAACAGCGTGCTCGCGTCGCTGCAGGCGTACCCCTTCGCGCGGCTCGACGAGGCCAAGGCTGCGGCACGTGCCCGTGGCATTCACCTGATCGACTTCGGCATGGGCGACCCGATCGAGCCGACGCCGCAATTCATCCAGCAGGCGCTCGCAGACGCGCTCCCGCTCACCGCCGGCTACCCCCGCGCCACGGGGCTACCGGAGCTGCGGCATGCGATCGCGCGCTGGGTCGTACGCCGGTTCGACGCGGAGGTTGATCCGGAACACGAGCTGATCCCGACCTATGGGTCGAAGGAGGCGATCTTCCTCTTTCCGCTCGTCGCCTGTAGCCCGGAGAAGGATGTGGTGGTCATACCCGAACCGGCATATCCCGTGTACGAGCGCGGTGCCCGCTTCGCGGGGGGGCGCAGGCGTCGTTCGTGCCGCTACGCGAGGAGCGCGACTGGCTCCCGGACCTCGATTTGATCGACGACGAGACGTGGGCACGATGCGCGATCTTCTGGATCAACTACCCGCACAACCCGACCGGCGCGGTGGCGCCGCTCTCGTTCTTCGAGGAGCTGGCGGAACGCGCCCGCGAACACGGTTTTTATCTCGCGTCGGACGAGGCGTACACCGAGCTCTGGTTCGACGAGGCGCCGGTCTCGGCCGTGCAACTCGCGGACCGCCGCAACGTCGTCGTCTTCCAGACGCTCTCGAAGCGCTCGTCGATGACGGGCTACCGCTCGGGGTTCATGTGCGGTGAGCCGGAGCTGATCGACGCGCTGCGGTCGTTCCGCCCGAACACCGGGACGGCGCCACAGGAGTTCGTGCAACGGGCGTCGGTCGTCGCGTGGGAAGACGAGGCGCACGTGACAGAGACACGCGATCGGTACGCGCGCAAGCGCGCGCTGCTCGCTCCGTTGCTCGACCTCGCGCGCGGTTCGAGCGACGCCACGTTTTATCTTTGGTTTCGCGTACCTGCAGGCGAGTCATCGGAGGCGTTCGCGACGCGGCTGCTCGAGCACGGCATCGTCGTCGCGCCCGGCTCGTACTTCGGCCCGTCGGGAGAAGGCTACGCGCGGCTCGCTCTGGTGCCGTCGCTCGAGGAGTGCGAGCGCGCGGCAGCGATTCTCGGGAACGTGCTGTGAACGTCGAGCAGATGATCGCGGCGCTCGACCGCGGCGAGATCCGCGTGGCGGAGAAGCGCAACGGCGAGTGGATCGTCAACGAGGAGGCGAAGGCCGCGATCCTCGAGTACTTCAAGCTGCGTCACGTCGAGCCTCAGGAACTCGGGCTGTTCGAGTACCGCGACAAGATCCCGCTCAAGCACGGCTACGAAGAGCTCGGGGTGCGCGTCGTTCCTCCCGCGACCGCCCGCTACGGCGCCTTCCTCTCCCGCGACGTGATCCTGATGCCGAGCTACGTGAACATCGGCGCCTGGGTCGGTCCGCGCACGATGGTCGACACGTGGGCAACGGTGGGCTCATGCGCCCAGATCGGCGCCGACGTCCACCTCGCCGGCGGCGTCGGCATCGGCGGCGTGCTCGAGCCGATCGGCGCGCGCCCAGTCATCGTCGAAGACGGAGCGTTCGTCGGCTCGCGCGCAGTGATTGTGGAAGGCGTGATCGTCGGAGAGCAGGCGGTGATCGCGCCGCAGGTCGTGCTCAGCGCGACGGTGCCCATCATCGACGTGACGGGAAGCGAGCCGGTGGAGCACCGTGGCTTCGTGCCGCCGCGCTCCGTCGTCGTCCCCGGAACGCGGCCGAAGGAGTTCCCGGCAGGCACGTACCAGCTCTCGTGCGCGCTGATCATTGGGCAGCGGAAGGCGTCGACAGACCTGCGGACGAGCCTGAACGACGCCCTGCGCGACTACGGCATCGGCTCCTAGCCGAGACGCTGTGCGGGGCCGGTGAGCCAGGCGCGGCCCTGTTCGAGCCGCACATTCAGCTCGCCGCCTGGAAACGAGACGACCACCTCGCCCTCGCCGTGCGTCGCCGCCGCGACGGCGACGGCGCTCGTGCCGGACGCGCTTGTCTCCCCCACGCCGCGCTCCCAGACTCGCGCCGTCACGCGCCCGGGCGCATCGAGGCGCGCCACCTGCACGTTCGTGCGCTGCGGGAAGCGCGGGTGCGTCTCGAGCAGAGGTCCGATCAGCGGCAGGTCGTCCGGATCTCCGAGCACCACCGCGTGCGGATTCCCAACGTTGACCGCGATGACATCGAGGCCGGCGATGCGCTCCGGCTCCGAGACGTGCACTTCGCCTAGATCCTGTTCGATGAAGTGATCTGAGACCCGGCGTGCAAAGACCTCGCGTCCTGCGGTGTGTACGTGCGTGCGCTCAGCACCCAGCCACGCGGCCACGATGCGTGTCGCGTTGCCCGACATCTCGGCAGTCGAGCCGCCGGGGTTCCAGATCACGACGTCGGCCCAGTCCTCCCCGCGTGCAGTTACCTCCGCGATTCCGTCCGCGTCGCCGACTTCGGCGCGCACGCGCTCGGCGTCAAGCGGCTCCTGTGTCACGAGGTAGACGTTGCCGTGCGCGCCCCAGCGCTCCATCACAGCTCGTAGACATAAAAGCGGTTGCCTGCGTTCGGCACGTACGGGAACGGCGGCGGGTCATCGGTCTCGACGAAGCCGCATTTCTCGTAAAGCCGCGCCGCGCGAGGGTTATCGGGCTCGACCGAGAGGCACACGCGCTTGGCCCCGTGCTCGCGCGCCCACTCGATGACGCGCTCGGCGAGTCCGCGCGCGGCACCGGTCCCGCGCAGGTCGGGCGACACCCACATGGCCACAAGGAACACCGTCGCGGGGTCGTCCGCGATGAAGCAGCTCACCAGCCCGTCGAAGCGACCGTCCCGCTCGAACGCGAAGCCCGAGCCCTCGCCGTTCGGCGTCGCGCGCTCTTTCCAGTGGTCGTCCGGGAGGGTCGACGAGCGCGCGTACGTGTCGAGGAAGGCGCCGGGATTTGTCGCGAGCGCGCGCAGACGCACGTCGCGCAGCCGCTCCCAGTCTTCCGTCTGAACCTGTCGGATCACGCGGCAAGCATTCCACGAGAACGCGCGATGTCGATGATCTCCGCCGCGATCTCCTCCGGCGCCCGGTTCGCATCGAGCGTGATCAGCCCGGGGATCCGCCGCATCCATTTGCGTTGATAGCGCACCAAGCTCCGATTGTTCGCGACGAGCGCCTCGCGGGCCTCCTCGGGAGGCAGTTGCGCGAAGTCGAGAAGACCCATCACCTTCTGCGCGGACCGTGAGATCGGCCGCGCAAGGGCTGCGCGCGCCTCCTCAACGACTCCGCGGTCAAGCATCGCCGCTGCTCGCGCACGGATCCTCTGCTCCAGGACGTCGTCGGGCGCGTCGAGTCCGAAGACGAGCGTCGGCCGGCGGGTGTCGCCGCCCCAGAGGGCGTCGCCGGCGAGCGAGGCACCCCCCTCGGCCAGCTCGAGAGCGCGCACAACACGGCGCCGATCGTTCGGATGCACCCGCGCCGCCGCCTCGGGATCCAGCGTCTGCAACCTGCCGTGTGCGTGGACGCCTCCATGCGCGTCGTAAAACGCCTCCCACTGTTCCCGCGCGCCGGCCGCCGGCGGAGGCGGCAGCTGGAGGTCCGACAGCGCAGCACGAAAATAGAGGCCTGTACCGCCGACGAGCACCGGCGTCCGGTCGTTCTCGAGGACGTCATCGATCGCCTCGTGCGCGAGCCGTTGGAAGTCGCCGACGGAGACCTCCTGCTCGACGCCGTAGACACCGACGAGCCGCGCCGGGTAGTCGGGCGCTGCGGTGAGCACTTCGAGGCCGCGGAAGAGTGCGGCAGCGTCGGCGGAGATCACTTCCGCGGGAATCTGTCGCGCGACCACTTCCGCAACTGCGGTCTTGCCGCTCGCGGTAGGCCCGAAGAGCGCGACGACGGCGTCAGCCACGTAGCCGTTCGCGCGCAAGCCGGAGGTCTTCCTCCGTGACGCCGGCCGCGCGCAGGAAGCCCTCGATGCTGCCGTGGCGGCGTTCCAGCTCCTCCAGCACTCCGAGCATCGAGTCCGCAGGCGTCGCGGCGATGCGGCGGAGCCGCTCGCGCTCGGCCTCCGTGCCGGCTTCGGTGAGCCACGCCTCGTGCCGCGGTCTGAGGCGTTCCTCGCTCGCAGCGTAGTCGACCGCGATCTGCTCGTTGTCTACGCCCGCGAGATGGAGCAGGAACGCTGCCACGAGACCTGTGCGGTCCTTGCCCCCGACGCAATGAATCACGACGGCGCCCTCGGGAGCATGCGCCACCGCGGCGATCGCGGCCGCGACGTTCTTGCTGAAGCGCTGGAGGAAGACGAGGTAGACCTCGCGCGTTGCGACGGCGTGGTTCGGTGCCGCGTTGGCGGCGGTTTCCACTTCCACGTAAGCCTCTTCGTCGTCCTCGAGGAACGGGACATGGACAACGTCCACCGGCAACTCGGCGGGCGGATCTGCCTCCAGCTCCCTGTGCATGCGCAGGTCGATGACCGTCCGCACCCCGTAGTCGACGGCCGCGGCCCAGCCTTCGTCCGTCAGCTGGCGGATGCTGTCGGCGCGGACGATCGCCCCGTAACGCGTCTCGCCTCCGTCGGTCGTACGGTGACCGCCGAGGTCGCGGACGTTGAGACAGCCGTCCCAGTCGAGGTCGCGGCTACGCGGCAACCGCTGCGAACTGCTTGCCGTGGAGCGTCTGCGATGTCGCGGACTCGATCACCACGTCCACGAGTTCCCCCGGCTGTGCGGCGCCGGCGAAGTTGACCGTCGTGTTACGGCGCGTTCGTCCACGAAGCAGCGACGGATCCGTTCGCGATGGGCCCTCGACGAGGACTTCCTCCACCCGGCCGACGCGCACACGATTTCGTGTCTGCGCAACTTGCTGTACCACGTCGACGAGCCGCTCGATCCGATCGCGCTTCGTTTCCTCCGGAATCTGGTCTACCGATGCGGCCGCTTCGGTGCCCTGCCGCGGCGAGTAGACGAACGTGAATGCCCCGTCGTAGCCGACCTCGCCGACGACCTCGAGCGTCTCGCGAAAGTCGTCTTCGGTCTCGCCCGGGAAGCCGACGATGATGTCCGTGGTGAGCGCCAGGTCGGGAATCGCGGCGTGCAGCTCGTCGACGAGCCGCAGGTAACGGTCGCGCGAGTAGGTCCGGCGCATCGCTTTGAGAATCCGCGTCGAGCCGGACTGCAGCGGCAGGTGCGTGTGCTCGCAGACCGCCTCGCATTCGGCCATCGCCTCGATCACCGGACGGCGGAAGTCCTTTGGGTGCGGCGACGTGAAGCGAATTCGCTCGATTCCGTCGACGGCATCGCACGCGCGCAGGAGCTCGCCGAACTCGGTGCCTAGCTCGCGGCCCCACGAGTTGACGTTCTGGCCGAGGAGGGTGATCTCCTTGACGCCTCCGGTCGCGAGACCTTCGACCTCCGCAAGGATCTCGCCCGGCCGTCGCGAGACCTCCCGCCCGCGCACCGCGGGCACGATGCAGTACGCGCATTTCGAGTTGCAGCCCATCGAGATCTGGACCCACGCCTGGAAGCGCCGCTCGCGGTGCATCGGCAACATTGCCGCGAACCTCCGCTCGTCCGCGATCCCGAACGCGCTGCGCGCGACGCCGAATCCGCCCGCGCCCAGCCACTCGCCGAGGTGCGGGATGGAGCCGGGACCGAAGGCGACGTCGACGTCCGGGTACAGCGAGAACAGCCTTTCGCGCTGCGCCTCGGCGTAGCAGCCGCCGACGGCGATCACCGTGTCAGGGCTGCGCCGCTTCTGCGCGATCGCGTCGCCGATGTACGCGGCGAACTTCGTGTCCGGCTTCTCGCGGATCGTGCAGGTGTTGAAGACGATGACGTCGGCCTCTTCGCGCGACGGCGCCTCGCCGAGGCCGAGTTCCTCGAGCATGCCCTTGATCCGCTCGCTGTCGTGAGCGTTCATCTGGCAGCCGAACGTCGTGACGTGGTACCGGCGCACTGGTTGAATCGTAGCCCGTGGTCTTCCCCAGCCTCTCCGCCGTCGAGCTTTTCGCCGTCGCATCGGTCGCACTGCTCCTCATCCCCGGGCCTGCAGTCCTCTACGTCGTCACGCAGAGCGCCGAGCAGGGCCGCCCCGCCGGGCTCGCATCGGTGGCCGGGATCCACGTCGGCACGTTCGTACACATCGTTGCGGCGGCGGTCGGCCTGTCGGCCCTGATTCTCGCGTCGGCCGTCGCCTTCAGCGTCGTCAAGTTCGCCGGCGCCGCCTATCTCGTCTACCTCGGCGTACGAAAGCTGCTGGAGCGCGGTGCCGTGGAAGAGACGGAGCCGCGTCGCGCGCCGCTGCGCCGGGCGTTCGCACGCGGCGCCGTCGTGAACGTCCTCAATCCGAAAACGGCGCTCTTCTTCCTCGCCTTCCTGCCCCAGTTCGTCGACGCGGATCGCGGCGCCGTCTGGTCGCAAGTCGTGGTGCTGGGACTCGTGTTCGTCACGCTTGGACTCGTGAGCGACTCCGCCTACGCGCTGGCTGGCGACGCGGTCGGATCGTTGCTCCGCCGCCGTGCGATCGCGATGCGGCGCATCTCCGGAACGATTTACGTCGGGCTCGGCGCAGTCGCCGCCTTCGCGCGCCGCTAGGCAGCGTCGATGTGCGCGGCGGGCGTCTCGCGGCGGGCGTCGAGACGGTTGGCGGCGACGTCTGTCGCGCGGCTCTCGCGGATCACGGTCACCTTGATCTGCCCGGGATACTCGAGTTGATCCTCGATCTCGCGCGCGATCTCGTGCGAGAGGAGGATCGCGGTGTCGTCGTCGACCTCCGCCGGCTTTACGATCACGCGGATCTCGCGACCGGCCTGGAGCGCGTACACCTTCTCCACGCCCGGCCGTGACGCCGCGAGCTCTTCGAGGGACTCGAGTCGCTTGATGTAGTTCTCCAGGCTCTCGCCACGAGCCCCCGGGCGTGACGCGGAGATCGCATCTGCTGAGATCAGCAGCACGGCTTCGACGGTCTGAGGCTGCACCTCGTAATGGTGCGCCTCGATCGCGTGCACGACGCCCTGCGACTCGCCGTAACGGCGCGCCAGCTGAGCCGAGATCAGCGCGTGGGAGCCCTCGACCTCATGCGTCATCGCCTTGCCGATGTCATGCAACAGCGCCGCGCGCTTCGTCGTCTTGACGCCTGCGCCGAGCTCGGCGGCCATCACTCCGCCGAGGTGGACGACCTCGAGCGTGTGCTTGAGCACGTTCTGGCCGTAGCTGGTGCGGTAGCGCAACCGGCCGAGGATCTTGACGAGCTCCTCGTGGAAGTCGCCGCAGTTCGCCTCGAAGACGGCTTGCGCACCGGCCTGCTGGATGTAGTCCTCGATCTCCGCCTTCGACTGGTAGTACATCTCCTCGATCCGCGCCGGATGGATCCGGCCGTCCTCGATCAGCTTGACGAGGGTCAGCTTTGCGGTCTCGCGGCGGATGCCGTCGAACGAGGAGAGGACGACGGCCTGCGGCGTGTCGTCGATGATGAAGTCGACTCCGGTCAGGTGCTCCAGCGCGCGGATGTTGCGGCCCTCCCGGCCGATGATCCGGCCCTTCATGTCGTCTGATGGGAGCTCCACGAGCGTCACCGTGGTCTCCGCAGCGTGCGACGCGGCGACGCGTTGTAGCGCGTCGGCGACGAGATTCCGCGCGCGCCGCTTCGCCTCCGTTCGAGCTTCCTCCTCCATCTGGCGCACCTGGCGCGCGAGCTCGTGGCGGATCAGGTCCTCCGAGCGCTCCAGCAGGTGCTGTTTGGCCTCTGCGACCGTCATTCCGGACAACCGCTCGAGCTCGCGGACCTCGCGCTGCTTCGCCTCCTTCAGCTCCGCATGGAGTGTCTTGGATGCCTCCTCGCGGTCCGCGAGCCCTTGCTCGCGTCGCGAGTGCTCGACGAGCCTGCGCTCGAGCTCCTCGTCCCGCGCCTGCAGCCGCTCCTCGGTGCGCGCGACCTGGCCGCGTCGCTCCTGCACCTCCGCCTCGATCTCCGCGCGGAGACGGACCGCCTCTTCGCGCGCCTCGATCTTCGCCTCCCGGCGCATGGTCTCGGCCTCTCGCTCGGCGTCCTGCAGCAGCTGCTGCCTCGTGCGTAGCGCTTTATCGAACTGCGATGCGCCGATCGACCGGATCGCCAGGACGCCCACGACGCCGCCGACTACGAGGCCGATCAGTATCCCAGCGGCGACGAGCACGCATGCACCTCCGGTTGGGCGCCGGCACGCGGGATCCCGAATCTGGCAGAGCCGAACATGGCGCGCTGCGCCACGAGAGGTGTTACTCGTCTACGTCGCTAAATGGGGTCGGTCGGTGAACGTTGTCTCTCGGGGGTTCGGTCGTATCGGATTCGGAAAACGTTCTGTGCAGGCAAATCGTCGAAGTAAGAATGTTCATCCTAGCGCTCGTCACCCCTCCAATGCAAAGCCGCGCCTCGCGAGCCAGCTTGGGCCCTTGTGGGCGAAGCGCGCCGCCCGCTCGTGTTCGGGGTCGAGTTCCGCAAGCGCCTCGTCCGCCGGCAGGCCTCGCTGCTCGAGATCGGCACGTATGTAGGCGTCGCCGTAACCGCGCTCGGCCAGGCGCTCCGCGCGAAGCGTCGCCGTGCGCGCGTCGTCGACGTAGCCGAGGCGCTCAAGGTCGTCGAGCGTGCGGCGGCGTTCCGCCTCGCCGATTCCCTTGCGCTCGAGCCGCCCGTCGAGCTCCGCCCGGGAGCGGTCGGAGGCGCGGAGGGCACGGAGGGCGACGTCCTCAGGCTTTGACGGCAACCTCTTCGCGTGCTTTCGCAGCGTCCTCCGGCGCGGCGGTCGGCAGCAACCGCGCCGACACGACCTGGTCTGCTCCGAGCTGCGCCTGGAGCGCAGCGAGAATCTGCTGCGTCACGTCCGGATGCTCGCGCAGGAACGCCGTCGCGTTGTGCCGTCCCTGGCCGAGCCGCTCCTCGCCGAAGCTGAAATACGAGCCCGACTTCTGCACAGCCTTGCGCTCGATCGCGGCATCGAGCACGGTGCCCTCCCAGGGGATGCCGAGCCCGTACATGATGTCGAACTCGGCCTGCTTGAACGGCGGCGCGACCTTGTTTTTGACGACCTTCACGCGCACGCGGTTGCCGATCGCCTCGACGCCGTCCTTGAGCGTCTCGATGCGGCGGATGTCGAGCCGGACCGACGAGTAGAACTTCAGCGCGCGGCCGCCCGGTGTCGTTTCGGGCGAGCCAAACATTACGCCTATCTTCTCGCGCAACTGGTTCGTGAACAGGCAGATCGTGTCGGTGCGGTTCAACGTGCCCGCGAGCTTGCGTAGCGCCTGACTCATCAGCCGCGCCTGGAGGCCGACGTGACTGTCGCCCATCTCTCCCTCGATCTCCGCCTTCGGAGTCAGGGCGGCGACCGAGTCGATCGCGACGACGTCGAGCGCGCCGGAGCGGATCAGCAACTCCGTGATCTCGAGCGCCTGCTCACCGGTGTCGGGCTGCGAGACGAGCAGATTGTCGATGTCGACGCCGATCTTCTTCGCGTACGCGGGATCCATGGAGTGCTCGGCGTCGATGAAGGCGCAGATGCCGCCGCGCCGCTGGGCCTCGGCGATGACGTGGTAGACGAGCGTCGTCTTGCCCGACGACTCCGGCCCGAAGATCTCCACGATGCGCCCGCGCGGGAGGCCGCCGATGCCGAGCGCGAGGTCGAGCGCGAGCGAGCCGGTCGAGACCGCTCCCACGGAGACGGCCGCGCGGTCGTTCATCTTCATCACGGCGCCCTTGCCGAAGTTCCGCTCGATCTGGCCGAGCGCCGTCTCGAGTGCCTGTTCACGATCCACTATGAGCCTCCTAAACGCACCGTTTCGAGGACGACGTACTCCGCCCCAGTCGGGCGCAGCACGGAAAGGTAAGCAGCAGCTTCGGACGTCACCACGCGACCGAGCTCCGGCAGGGGAGGGCGCAGGCGAGGCCGTTCGCGGAAACGAAGAACGGTGACATGCGGGAGCCACGTCTCGCGCTCGACGCTGCCGAGCAGATCCTTCTGAAGCCCGAGGGCGAGCCGCTGCGCGCCCTCATCCTGAGTGAAGACGAGCATCCCCACGCTTCGCGTCTCGCGGTAGCGCACGACCTCGAAAGTGAAAGGGGCCGCCTTCGCGCAGCGGCGCCGCAGCGTCTCGACGACCTTGCCCAGCCGGGAGCGAGGCTGCCAGCCGAGAAAGGCGAGCGTGAAGTGCAGGTTGTCGCGCGGCACAATCCGGCCGCACTCGAGGCGAGCCTGCCATGCGGCGATCGCGTCGACCGCGTCCTCGGGAAGAGGAAGGCCGCAGAAGAGCCTGACTCTCTCATCAGGGTCGACCTTAGCTGCGCCCGTCATCCCGGATCGTCATGACTCTGTGCCAGAAGCCGCCGCAGCAGATGCAACGCCGCGACCGCGGCGCGCCGCCGGATCGAGTCGCGATCCTGGCCGTACGTGAACTCGATCCCGTGCGACGACTCCGGCGTCTCCGCATGCACGTACACGAGCCCCACGGGCTTCTCCGCCGTGCCACCGCCGGGGCCCGCCACACCCGTCACAGCCACGGCAACGTCCGTCCGCAACCGTGCGCGCGCCCCGGTCGCCATCGCAGCCGCCGCCTCCGCGGAGACCGCACCGTGTGCGGCGAGCGTCTCTGCGGGGACGCCGAGCTCGCGCTTCTTCACCTCGTCCGCATAGGCGATGACCGAGCCGAGGAAGACGTCGCTCGAGCCGGGCACCGACGTCAGCCGCGCCGCGACCATGCCGCCGGTGCACGACTCGGCGGTCGCCAGCGTCCAGCCGCGCGCGCGGCAGAGCTCGAGCACGATCTCCTCGACGCTGCGCTCGTCCTCCGTGAAGAGGTACCGCCCCAGCTGCGCCCGTAAAGCGTCTGCAAGCTCGTCGGCCGGGCCGTAGAGGTCGACGTGGATCTCGAAATCCCGCGCGCAGATCGTCGCGGCCACGCCGGGCGGCTCTCCCCCGGCGTCCGCGAGCGCACGGGCCACGGCCGACTCGCTGGCGCCGAAGAAGCGCAGAACACGGTGCTCCGGCGGCTGCGCGCGCTCCAGGAGGCGCCGCAGGGGCCCTGTCTCGAGGGCGCGTGGCCACAGCCGCTGCAGCTCGGCCGGCGGCCCCGGCAGGATCACGACCGCGCCCGTGCCCGTCTCCACCACGAGCCCCGGCGCCGTCCCGGCCAGACCGAGCGAGATCGCACCCTCCGGCACGGTCGCCTGCTTCCGCACGCCGGTCTCGAAATCCGCGTACGGGCGTCGTAGCCGCTCGGCAAAGGCACGCGAGATGCCCTCGATCTCCGCGCGCAGGGTCTCGTCGACGCGCAGAGGCAGCCCGAGCGCACGCGCGACGAGCTCCACCGTCCTGTCGTCGTGCGTCGGGCCGAGGCCGCCCGTGACGACGCAGAGGTC
>Ga0137367_10000096_pt1 | contig 52872 bp, 30 predicted proteins | sample SagtaG_14_FD_104939 | JGI IMG/M metagenome (GOLD analysis project Ga0137367, IMG submission 104939) | Vadose zone soil microbial communities from Sagehorn Ranch, Mendocino, California, USA - Sage1_L_80_16 metaG | ecosystem: Environmental > Terrestrial > Soil > Vadose zone | place: USA... | reverse complement strand
GGGGCCAGGATACGAGTGATGTCCGCTACGCGCTCTGGATCCGATCCCGTCACGAGGAAGACATTACGGCGCGGATCGGTCAGCGATGCCACGATCTGCTCGGCCCGCTCCAGACATGACCCGCAGCTGGATGAGAAGAAGCTAGCCACAAGGTCGTCGGTTGGGATGCCGTGGGCCCGAAACGCCATCGCTGCCCGGTCGGGCAAGACGCTCGGTATCCACGGCCCGTCGGTATCGAGCAGCGCTCCACCTTGGGGGGCTGCCAGACCTGCTCCTGCGGCCTGCATAACACCGAGATGACGGGTGACGGCGACGAACGCGACCGTCAACGCCAGCAGCCACGCCAGCACAATCGCGAAAAAGAGGGTAATCATGATGTCTCCGGGTCTCGACGAGACGGGTCGGCGGCGTAACCGCCTCCGTCAACAGTCCGCGCCGGTCGCAGCACCCAACGTAGGTGTGCACGGCGGGACCAGTGAAATGGTTGCCTGTCAGGTTCCGTCGTTGCCTGACACCTGACGGTCTACAGCGCGAGTCGGCGGGCCAGCCGTTCGACCTGCTTGGCAAGCCGCGTCGAGCCGGTCATAGTCGCGATCACCCGGGCCTCCTCCACTGCATGGACGGCCTCGTCGCGGTTCCCGGCCGCCTCATGAGCCGCTGCGAGATGCAGCACATAGGCGCCCACCCACTCGGAACGACGGACCTCGGTTGGCATCGCCGCGAGACCGGCCTGAATTTGCTCGATGGCCAACTGCTGGCGGCCGAGCAATCGATACGCCAGGCCGGCTGCATCGCCAGGTAATGGCCATTGTAGAAGTAGATCCACGGCGGTTCGCGATCTGGACGCTCGGCCGCAGCCGCAGCCAGCACCGCGGCCTCGTCGAGCTTCCGTTCGACGTCCTCGGCTTCACCCACCAGGGCATGCCCGCGAGCTTCCTGCTGCGCCGCGAGGGCGCGCACGCCGGGACTTGCCGGCTGACGCTGCGCAGCAGCCGACAGGCCGATTAACGATCCCGGCTCGCGCACCTGCCAGGCCATGTGTCCGCGCATATTGAGGGCGGTAGCGATCATGTCGAAGTCGGCGACCTCAGTCGCCCACTCCAGCGTGCGCGCGTACCAGTCTCGGGCCGCACCCGGCTGCCCTGTAGCCGCATGGAGCCAGCCGGCGAACTGCGCCCACTGCGCCGCCTGACCGACGACCGCTGGACGTATCGCACCGCGCGCGTCTCGCACCAAATCCTCGACGATCGTCAGCTGCCCAAGCACCGGCACCAGCAGCGAGCCGGCACCCACCTGGTCCTCAAGGTGGCGCTGGTTGGCCAGGATCACTGCAAACGACGTGACCGCAGCCGGGTCGATTCGAGGCGGATGATCGATAACGTACCCCAACCGATCGCAGTCGTCGGCGTTCACGGAGTCCGACGCTGCAGCCACCATGGCCGCCAGCTGGCCGCCTCCCCCCAAGGCATCATCCAGACGACTCGCATTCTCAGGCGTCGGCTGGCAACGTCCGGTCTCCCACTCCCACACCTGCGTGTGGCTGTAGCTGACCAACTTTCCGAGCCGACGTAACGAAAGGCCGCGTGCCTTGCGCAGCCCGCGCAGCGCGGCACCGAAATCGGGATTGACGGCAGCCGCTGTACACGACACGGGCACCTTTCCCAGGTAGCAGGCTGGGCGCGGACCGCCGCTGCTACCCGGCGTTCCGCCGTACCTCGACGGTACGGCACCCGGTATGCCGCCGCGAACGGCGGGGCTCACGCTCCTTGGGATAGCGGTTAGTCCGGGGCGGCGCCAGGGAGCCGGGCGGACCACCCCGCCTGGCGCCGGGAAGCTACGGTACCTTCGACGGCACGGCGTACCCGGGGGAGCGACGTATGGCGGCAGAACACATCGACGATGTCATCGAGGCGCTGGCCGCGATCGTGCGGCAGGCGCGTACCGCCGGCGACCGGCTGGGCTACTTCGCCGCTCTGTACCGGCAGGTGACCGTCGAGGTTCGCACGGCCATGAACAGCGGGTTCTTCGACGACCCCGCGCGGATGGACCGGTTTGACACCGTGTTCGGCAACCGGTACTTCGACGCGCTGGACGCGTGGCGGCGCGATCGCGGCGGACCGCACTGCTGGCGTGAGGCGTTCGAGCTGACCGGCAACCCGGACACGATCATCGTCCAGCACCTGGTGCTCGGCGTGAACGCCCATATCAACCTCGACCTTGCGGTCGCCGCCGCCGAGGTGTGCCCGGGTGACGCGATCCACGGGTTGCGGCACGACTTCCTGCTGATCAACGACATTCTCAGCCGTGTGTGGCTGGTGATGCAGGACGCGGTCGGCGAGGTGTCACCGTACCTGTGGCTGCTGGACCGCTTCGGTGGCCGCGCCGACGAGTGGGTCCTCGACTTCAGCCTCCGCCGGGCCCGGCAGGAGGCATGGCACTACGCCGTCGTCCTCGCCCGCCAGAGCGGCCAGGAACGCGAAGAGACCATCGATCGGCTCGACGTGCGGGCCGGCCTGCTCGCCCGCTTGGTCGCGCGCCCCGCGGGCCTCGCCCGCCCGGCCGTGGAGCTGATCCGGGCCACCGAAAGCGACGACGTACCGGCCGTGATCGCACGCCTGGACCGGGCCATGGAGACCGCCGCCGCGGCGCGGAGCTAGCCGCTGCGCCGCGGAGCTAGCCGCTCCGCCGGGCCGGCAAGCCCTGCCGTAGCGCCGCCCCGACCAGTGCGGTCACGCCGGACTCGGCACGGCTGGCCGCGAAGTGACCACCCGGCACGACGGCCAGCTCGAACGGCCCGGTCGTGACGTCCTGCCAGGCGGCGAGATCCTGGCGTGACACCGTCTCGTCGGCGGCGCCGCCCAGCGCGGTTACCGGGCAACCGAGCCGCGCGGCACGGGCCGGCCGGTAGGTCTCACCGAGCTCGAAGTCGTCGCGGATCGTCGGCAGCAGCACCTGCAGCAGGTCCCGCTGTTCGAGCACCTCGGCCGGCATCCCGCCGTACGCGCGCAGCTGCTCGATGAGCGCGCCCGCGGGCAGGTCGTACAGCGCGGGTCCGCGAGGCGGCGCGTGCGGGGCGCGGCTCGCCGCCGCGAACAGGTGGGCCGCGGCCGGCGCGTCCCCCTCGTCGAGCCGGCAGGCGAGGGCGAAGGCGACCAGCGTGCCCAGGCTGTGGCCGAAGAACGCGTACGGCAAGGTGAGCAGCGGACGGATCACGGGACACAGATCGGTGACGGCATCGGCCATGCGCCGGTAGCGGCGCTCGACGACCCGGTTCTCCCGTCCCGGCAGCCGTACCGCGACGATGTCGATGTCCTCGCCGATCAGGTCCGGCCAGCTCCGGTACGCCGCCGCGCCGCCACCCGCGTGCGGAAAGCAGAACAGCCGCATCCTGGCCGCCGGCCGGGGCCGCGGTCGGTGAAGCCAGCGCGAGTCAGGCATCTCTCACGACCCGCTGGCCGGCGCCGAGCAGTGCCATCAGCAACACGCCGACCCCGCCCACCAGGAAGGTTCGGTTGACGCCCCACTGGCTGATCGCCAGACCCGCGAGGGCCACCGAGATCGGGAACGAGCCGGTCTGCACGAACGTCATGGCGGCCATGACCCGGCCGCGGATCTCGCCCGGCGCGAGCTGCTGCACGACGGTCAGCACGATCACCAGCAGGGTGCCGTCCGCGAAGCCAAGGAGAGCCAACGCGGGCAGCAGCAACCCGAGGCTGTGCAGGCTCGGCAGCGCGACCAGCAGCGCGCCGTGCACGGCCAGCAACACCAGCGTCTTGTACCCGCGCCATCGCGCGGTGGCCAGCGTGCCCGCCGCCAGGCTGCCAGCCAGCCGCCCGACCGCGATGCCGAACAGCAGCACGCCGTAGACCTCGGCCGGCGCCGCGAACCGTTGCTTGGCCATGACCGGCAGCCCGACGGCGAAGAGCCCGGCGGCCGTGATGCTCACCATGGCGGTCATCAGCAGGATCACCATGAGGAGCCTGGAGCTCAGCAAGAACGTGCGGAAGGTACCGGCGGAGCCAGCCGGCTCGGACACCGGCTCGGGTGCCGGCTGCGGTACCGGTTTACCGGCGGTCCGGCCGGTGAGCGCCAGGAGGGTCAGCGCCGACACGGCGAAGCTGGTGATGTCGATGGCAAGCAGGGTCGGCGCGCCGAACGCGGTGAGCGCGGCGCCGGCGACCAGCTGCCCGGCGATGGCAGCGCCGACGTTGAACGCCTCGCCGACCGAGTTGCCGCGCGCCAGGTCCGCCGGCGGAAGGATGGTTGGGGTGATCGCGCGGTACGCCGGAAGGAAGAGCCCTTCCAGCAGCCCGAGCGCTGTGGCAACGACGCAGAGCTGGGGCAGCGACGGCGACCCGGCGGCGAACGTGGCAGCCAGCCAGAGCAGTACGCACGCCCGGGCGACATCGGCACCGATCATGGTGAACCGGGGGTGCCACCGGTCGGCGAGCACGCCGCCCAACGGCGTACCCACCAGCCGTGCCACGCCCAGCAGCGTGAGCGCGAGGCCGAGCCCGGCCACGCCGGACCGGCCGGACAGGACCAGGAACGGGAAGGCGACGATGAACAGGAAGTCGCCGAAGGTCGACGTGGTCTGCCCGAGCACCAGCAGCCCGAACGCGCGCCGGCGCAGCAGCCATCCCCGCGCCGGCCGCCCCTCCCGCGCCGGCCGCCCCTCCCGCGCCGGCGGCCCCTCCCGCGCAGGCCGCCCCTCCTGCGCAGGCTGCGCCCCTGCCTCGGGCGGTGCCTGGGCAGGGGGCAGCGTGGACTCGGCCATGACCGCTCTTTTCTCCGGCTCGGTACAGACTCGGTACGGGCCTCGCTACGGCTGCGCTGGCGGCTCGCCGGCGCCGAGGAGCCCGCCGGCGCCGAGGAGCCGGTCGCAGAGCTCGTGCCACCGGGCATCGTCGGAGGCGAACAACGGCTCGGCGTCGGCGAGCGGCAACGCGGTCACCGTGTGGTCGGTCCATAGGTACACGATCTCCGGCGGCGCGCCGCCAGCGGCCACAGCCCGCTCGAGCTCCGGGTACCCGGACAGCTCGGCGGTCTCGTACGCCCGGCAGTACCTGATCACGAAGCCTCACCCGCCGCGGCGGCCATCTGCTCCCGCAGGCTGCGCGGGCGCATGTCGGTCCAGACGCGGTCGATGTGGTCCAGGCACACCTGCTTCTCGCCGGTGAAGCCCACCTTGCGCCAGCCGGCCGGGCACGGCAGGTCGACAGACCAGATGGAGTACTGCTCATCGTCGTTGATGACGACGTCGTACTGGGACTCGTCGTTGTCCTCAAACATGCTCCCGCTCCTCCAACTCGACAGGCGATGGTTCCTCGACAGGCGCTGGTTCCTCGACGTGCGATGGTTCGACGTGCCCTCGTTCGGCTGGGACGTGCTCGACCGGAGCCGCCTGCGCTTCCGCCGCCCTGGCACGGGAGCCCAGCACCAGCCGGCGGGCCGCCGCGCCGAGCCAGGCACCGGCCGACGCGACCAGCAGGGCATAGACGAGCGTGATGACGACGATCACCCAGCCGAGCCCTTTTGCCCCCAGCACCATGGCCGAGACGAACCCGCCGACATCGAGCGTGCGGCCGCCGCTCTGCAGCAGGATGCCCACCGTCCAGCCCAGCAGAGTGCCGGCGACCAGCGCCCCGAGGTACCGGCGGCCGCCCAGCCAGCCGGCGGCGATGCCGACCACGAAGGTGAGCCACCACAGGCCGAGCGCGTTACCGCCGAGCTCGACCAGCCCGACGACGAGGATGGCCAGCGGCAGCAGGCCGCGTCGCGGCGCCGGGCGGGATGCGGTGGCGAGCATCGTCCGCAACCGCGTCGCGCGCATGGTGAGTGTCGTCATGGCGTGAACCTCCATTGAGTCGGCGCGGCCTGGTCCGCGGACGCGTTTTCCAGCACGGGCAGCAGCTCACCCTTCAGCCAGGGCGCGACCCCGTTGCTGTACCAGGGCGAGATCGGGTTCTCGCTGCTGCCACCGGGGAGGACCGCGGCCGCCTTACCGGTGCCGAGGTCGTGGACAAACCGCCAGCTCGCCCCGGTGGTGATCACCGTCCACGTGTGGGTGTCCACCGTCGTGGTGTCGTTGAGCAGCGACGATCCGCCGGTGCCCGCCGAGGAGATGACCGGCACGCCGGAGTTGACGCACCGCCCGTTCGAGTCCGACGGGAACGGCCCGATGTCGAAGGCGTCGACCTGCAGCAGCGACGGGATGCGCCGCATGTTGTGCTTGCCGAACTCCCAGTTGCGTACGTCCGGGCCGAGGCTCTCGCTGACCCGCTTGACGCTCAACCGGAAGGCGGCGTCGATCAGGTCGCCCGCCGTGCGCTTGGTCCCGTCCGCGGTGGTGAAGTACTTGTTCTCCGGGTCGCGCTTCATCCAGACCAGCAGGTTGCCGTACATGATCTGGGACGAGAACGAACCGCCGGTCAGGCTGATCGGGAGTTCCTTGAGCGGGTCGTCCGGGATCTTGTAGTGCCCCCACCACGACTGGAGGGTCAGGAAGACGAAGGCGACGATGAACTTCTGGAAGAAGTATGCCTGCGGCGAGGACTGCACCATCTCGAAGTTCCAGTCCCGCAGCAGCTGGACCACCTGCTGTTCCTGGCTGCTGAGCGACCGGCCGGCGAGCGCCTTGAGGATCTCCGGAACCATGTCCTGGGCCAGCGTGTCAACCACGTCGGCCTGCAGCTTCGCGTTCTGTTCCAGCGTCAGCTTGCCCGGCTTGGCGAGCACCTCGGCGATCCGCTGCGCCCGGTAGCCGGCGTCGGCGAAGTTGTACGAGGACGAGTACTGGTACGGGTACTCGGCGGTCACCTCGCGGTTGTTCGCCGAGACGATGAACCCGCTGGGCGGGTTGAGCACCTGGGGCAGCGCCTCGAACGGGATCGATCCGGCGACGTCCGCCGACCCGTCCGCCGGCATCGGAAGGGTGATGGTGTGCCCGGGCACCTGCGGAGCCACGCCCGGGTTGAGCGCACCGATGTCGCCGTCCTGCCCCGCGTAGAGGAAGTTCAGCGCGGGCGTGACCCAGCCGCGCAGGCTGTCCCGGAACTCGCTGAAGCTCGTCGCCCGCAGCAGCTTCAGCACGCTGTTGAGGTTGTCGCTGGGCAGCGCGCCGGCGTACCACACCGCCGCGGTGACGCCCTGCATCGTGATGATCGGGCCCTGCGCGGTGAAGTTGACCCGGTGCGTGACGCTCCCCTGGCCCTTGACCTTGATCGAGTAGGTCTGCGTGCTGAGCGGCTGCCAGCTGCCCTTGTAGAAGTACTGTCCGGGCTTTGCCGGGTCGGTCTTGGGCAGGTAGAACAGCGTGGTTGGGCGCTGGGCGTTGGTGGCGCCCCAGGAGAACCGGTCGGTCTTGCCCATCAGCGGCGCCGGGATCCCCGGCAGGGTGATCGCCGTGAAGTGGTACCCCGGGCTGCGGCCCTCCATCTGGTACCAGGCCGAGGGCAGGGTCAGCTGCAGGTGCGGGTCGGCCGCGAGGATCGGCTTGCCCGACTCGGTACGGCTGCCCGAGACGACCCAGGCGTTGCTGTTGCCCACGTAGTGCACCGCGTTGAACGGCAACGCCGCCGGTGTGGTGCGCGGGGCGAACGGGTCACCCAGGCGGTCCATCCCGTGGCCCTCCATGGTGCCGATCTGCCCGCCCGGTGCGGTGTCCGCGCGTACCGGCAGCGGCGCGAGCGGCAGCTTCTTGTACGGACCGGTGTCGTAAGGCACCTGCGGGTTGGCGAACACCTCCGGGAACCAGTCGTTGAAGACGTCGACCGGGAGCGCCTTGGACGCATAGGAGAACGTCAACGCCGTGTCGCTGAAGCTCAGCGTCTGGGTCATCAGCCGCTGGACCGCGAGGCTGTCCACCGGCGTCCACGGCCGGGGCGTGTACCCGAGCAGCTTGATGACCGGCGGCAGCTGGTGCGTGCGTACCAGCTGGTCGATGGCGGCGTTGACACCTTCGGCGTACGAGGTGAGCGCCGTGCGCGCCGGATCGCCGGCCGGGAGCTGGTCCCAGTCGCGTTGTGCCGACCGGCGCAGGCCCAGGTCGAGCTCGAGGCGGTCGGAGTCCAGCGCCCCGTCGCCGAGGATCTCGGAGAGCTCGGCGCTGGCCTGCCGGCGCTCCAGGTCCATCTGCACCAGCCGGTACCGTGCGTGGACGTACCCCATCAGACGGAACAGGTCCTGGTCGGTACGGGCGGTCAGGTGCGGCGTACCGCTGGGCTCGAACGCGATCGTGCCCGCCTGTTCCAGGGCGCGCAGCTCGATCGACTCCGAACCGGCCGGGCCGGCGTCGGGCGACAGGCGCCACACGCCGGTACCCGTGTTGAGCACCGGGCCGAGGGCCGGGACCGGTCCCAACCCGGATACGGACAACGTCAGTGCGAGGCCGGCGGCGAGCAGTGCGCCCAGGCAGTCCGCGGCGCGGCGCAGTCGGTGTCGGGTCGGGCGGGCAGTCATGAGGGTCCTCCGGATCCGGTACGGGTGAGCAGATAGCCGATCGCGCGCTGGAGATAGGCGGCGGTCAGCTCGCTGAAGACGAGCGGGTGCCCGAGCAGCGCGGCGGCGGCCCGGGTCTCGACGGTGGATGCCCCGCGGTGGAGCTGGCTTGCGACTGCGGTCCTCGCAAGCTGCGGTCCTCGCGCTGCGCGGTATAGCTGGCTTGCGACTGCGGTCCTCGCAAGCTGCGGTCCTCGCGCTGCGCGCTGGGGCGCCTCGGCGAACAGGCGGACCAGCAGGCGGTAGTCGGCCGGCGCGTCGGATGCGGCGACCGTGTCGGCCCATCGGGCCGGCGGCACCGGCCGGCAGGCGTGGCCGAGCTGGGCCAGCAGGGTGGCCACGTCGCCGAGCCGGGCCAGCCGGGGGTTGTAGAGGTGCACCACCCGGCCAGCCGCGTCCGGGCACTGTCCTAGGTGGAGGATCGCGTCGGCGACCTCGTCGGCCGGCATGATGTGGATCGGCAGGTCCGGCAGGTCGGGCAGGATTCGCAGCCGCAGCGCCGCCTCGAGGCCCAGCGCCAGCTGGTCGTGCTGGCCCATCGCGCCGCTGGACCGGTCAGCCGTCACCAGGCCGGGACGCAGGATGGTGACTGGTAGCCCGCGCCCGCCGGCCTCGGCGACGAGCGCCTCAGCCACCCGCTTGGACGTGGCGTACCCGGATGACGTGGCCTCCGTGGCCTCCGCCGGGTAGAGCTGCTCCCGCAGCGCAGGTCCGGCCGCCTCCTGGCCGAGCGTGGACACGTAGTGCAGCGCCTTGCCGGTCGCGGTGGCGGCGAACCGGATCACCTCGACGGTCCCGGTCACGTTGGTGGCGCGCAACGCCTCGTACGGCGCCGCGAAGGAAACCTCGGCTCCACAGTGGTAGACGGCGGCCACCTCGCGCGCCAGCGCCGCGTAACCCGCGGTGTCCAGACCGAGGTTGGGCGCGGTGAGGTCGCCGGCGACCGCCCGGACCCGGCTGTCGAAGACGGGCTGGTACCCGTACCGCGCGGCGGCCTGGCGCAACCGCGCCGCGGCGGTGTCGTCGTCGCCGGCTCGGACCAGGCACGTGACGACCGTGCCGGGCACCTGGAGCAGCCGCTGGAGCAGGATCTGGCCCAGGAAGCCGGTGGCCCCGGTGAGCAGCACGCGCCCGGGGTGCCATGCCTGCGGGTGCGCCGGCGCCGGTTCGATGTCGGCGGGCAGCCGGCTGTCCTGCACCGGACCCGCTGCCGCGCCCGCCGGACCCCCTGCCGCGCCATCCGGCCGGTCTGTGCCGTCCGGTGGGTCCTCGGACAACGCGGCGGCCACCCCCCGCGGCGTGGGCGCCTGGAACAGCGCGCGCAGCCGCACCTGGCAACCCAGGTCGCGCTCGATCTCGGCGACCAGCCGCAGCGCCATCCGCGAGCTGCCGCCGTTGTCGAAGAAACCGTCGGTCATGCCGAGCGAAGGTCTGCCCAGCACGCGGCGGAAGCAATCGAGGACGGTCGCCTCGCGCTCGTCACGCGGCTGTGCCGAGGAGGGCCGCGACGGCTCGGCTGCCGGCTGCGGCAATGCGGCCCGGTCGACGGTCCCGTCGGCGGCCCGTGGCAGCCGCTCGACCGGCACGATCGTCGCCGGCACGAGGTAGCTCGGCAGGTCCGCGCGTAAGCGCTCAGCCAGCCGCCGAGGGTCGACCGGCGGCTGCCGGCGCGGCACCACGTACCCGGTCGGGGTGCCGTCGCGCACGACCACGGCGCACTCCTCGACGGCGGGATGCCGGGCGATGACGGTCACGAGGTCGGCGGGGTCGACCCGGTAGCCGCGGATCCGCAGCACGTCCCCCGGCTGGCCGCCGGGCGGGTCAGCAAGCGGACCGCCGGGCGGGTCAGCGAGCGCCGCCGAAAGCGGGGTCTCCCCCGGGCCCGACAACCATTCCAGCGCCGCGACGACCCGGTCCAGAATCCCCTCGGCGGTGGCGTCGGTGAACAGGTCCCGGTTGTACTCAAGGTCGAGCACGAGGTCGTCGCCGGCCCGCTCGACGTCGAGCGTGAGCTCGTACCTCGCCGCGGTTCGGGGCAGCTGAACCGGCTCCACCGAGACCCCGGGCAGGTCGATGACCGGAGCCGGGGTGTCCTGCAGGGAGAGCATCACCTGGAACACCGGGGTACGCGGCAGGTCCCGGTCCGGCCGCAGGTGCTCCACTAGCCGCTCGAACGGCAACGCCTGGTGCGCCAAGGCCGCCAGCGACATCGTCCGTGCCCGGTCGAGCAGCTCCGCCGCGGTCGGGTCGCCGGAGGTGTCCACGCGTACCGGCAGCATGTCGATGAAGCAGCCGATCAACCCCTGCACCTCGGGGCGCGGCCGGCCGGCCGTGGGTGTGCCGATCACGACGTCCGGTACGCCCGCCAGCCGGCTCAGCACCGCCGCGTACCCGGCGAGCAGCACCATGAACAGGCTCACGCCGCGAGCCGGGGCCAGCCGCTCGACGCTTTCGGCCAGGTCCGGGCCGAGGGTGCGTCGCAGGCGCGCGCCACGGTTGGTGGCCACGAGCACCCGTGGATGGTCGGTGGGCAGGTCCAGCGCGCCGGGGGCGCCTTCGAGCACCCGTACCCAGTGCGCCAGCACCGCCTCCAGCGTCGGGCCGGACAGGTACTGCCGTTGCCAGACGGCGAAGTCCCCGTACTGCACCGGCAGCTCGGGCAGGCGCGGCTCCCGTCCGGCCACGGTTGCCCGGTACAGCTCCGACAGCTCCGCCGCCATGACCCCGATCGACCAGCCGTCGCAGGCGACGTGATGCACCGCGACGATCAACACGTGCTCGGTGGGCCCGAGCCGGGCGAGCACCGCCCGCAGCAGCGGCGCCCGGGTCAGGTCGAACGGGTGCCGGATCACCCCGCCGGCCATCTCCCGTAACCGGCGTTGCGGGTCGGCGACCGCGCTGAGGTCGGCCACGGTCAGGACGGTCGCCAACCGGGCGCGGACCACCTGGACCGGCTCGCCGTCCTCCGCCGCGAACCCGGTGCGCAGCACCTCGTGCCGATCGACGATCCGCTGGAGCGCGCGGTCCAGCGCGGGGACGTTCAGGTCGCCGCGCAGCCGCAGCGCGATCGGCATGTGGTAGGCGGGGTCGCCCGGCGCGAGGCGGTTCTCGAACCACAGCCGCAGCTGCGGGTAGGAGACCGGGAACCGGTACTCCTCATCCGAGTCCCCCGCGGTCGCGACCGGCGCCCAGGGCCGCGTCATGGCGCCCCTCCTGGCCTTCGGGCCGGCCGCGCCGCCGCCCGGTCGACCCGGGTGATCGGCGGAACGGCGGCGGCACGGCCGCGTTCCACCGCGCGGGCGATCCCGGCCACGGTCGGGTCCAGGAAGATCTCCCGGAGTGGCACCTCGACCCCGGTCCGCTCGGCGAGCAGCGCGGCGATGCGCGGCACCTGCAGCGAATGGCCGCCGAGGACGAAGATGTCGTCGTCGGGACCGACGTCGGTCACGCCGAGCACCTCGCCGACCGCCGTGGCCACCAACCGTTCCAGCGCCGTTCCGCCGCCGGATCGGCTGGCCGGCGCCGGTCCGAGCGGCACGGGTTCCGGCGGACGGAGCCGGCCACGATCGATCTTGCCGTTGGCGTTGAGCGGGAGCTCCGGCAGCACGGTGAGCGTGGCCGGCACCATGTAGTCGGGCAGCAGCGCTCTCAGATGGTCGCGGATCTCCTGCTCGGTGGCGCCGTCGGCCATTCCATCCGCGGACGCCCGGACCGCGATGTAGCCGGCGAGCCGGTGCCCGGTCCCGTCCGGACCCGGCCAGGCGAGCACCGCGGCCTGGCGTACCGCCGGATGGCGGCGAAGCGCCGCTTCGACATCGCCCAGCTCGACGCGGAACCCGCGTACCTTCACCTGATGGTCGAGCCGGCCCCGGAACTCCAGCAGCCACTGATGGTTGACGCGCACGATGTCGCCGGTCCGGTACAGCCGGGCGCCGGGCTCGCCGGACCACGGGTCGGGGACGAACGCCGCCGCGGTCTCCGCCGGCCGGCCCAGGTACCCGCGGCCGACGCAGATCCCGCCGGCGTACAGCTCGCCCCACGCCCCGCGCGGTACCGGCCGCATCCGTGAGTCCAGGACGTAGAGCCGCACGCCGGGCATCGGCTGGCCGAGCGGGACCCGGTCGGCGACATGCCCGCGCGGGCACGTCCATCCGGTCACCGCGATCGCGGTTTCGGTGGGGCCGTACATGTGCAGCAGCTCGGCCGGCGTCGCGGCGAAGAAGCGCCGCAGCGTGCCGGCGGGCAGGGTCTCCGCGCCGGCCATGACCTTCTCCAGGTACCTGCCGAACGGGCGACCGGTGCGCTCGGCGTAAGAGAGCGCGGCCTCCAGCATCGAGGGCACGAAGTGGGCCACCGTGATCCGCCGCCGGTCGAGCAGGTCGATCAGGTACTCGGGATCGCGCTGGCCGCCCGGGCGGGCCAGCACGACCGCCGCACCGGACAGCAGCGGCCAGAAGACCTCCTTGACCGCCACGTCAAAGGCGATCGTGGTCTTCTGCAGCACCCGGTCGTGCCCGTCCAGCGGCCAGTCCTGCTGCATCCACAGCAGGTTGTTGCAGATGGCCCGGTGCTCGATGAGCGCGCCCTTGGGGGTACCGGTCGAGCCGGAGGTGTACACGGCGTAGGCGAGGCTGCGGGGGTTGGCCCGTACGGTGACCGGCGGGTCGCCGGCGTCACTGTCCACATCGGACACGTTCAGCACGCCGGTGCCGGGCGGGAGCAGATGCCGCAGCGCCTCGGTGGTGACAACGGTACGCACGCCGGCGTCGCCCAGGATCGCCGCGAGCCGCCCGGCCGGATGCTCCGGGTCCAGCGGAAGCACGCCAGCGGCCGCTCGCAGTACTCCGAGCAGCGCGACCACCAGGTCGGCACCGCGCGGCAGCAGCACCGCGACCAGCTCGTCGACGCCGGTACCGCGGCGGTGCAGCCGCCGGGCGACCCGGTCGGCCCGCGCCATGAGCCGCCCGTAGGTGAGCGTCTCGTCCGGCTCGTCGCAGATCACCGCGACCGCGTCGGGCGTCCTGGCCGCCTGCTGCGCGACCAGGTCGTGCAGGGACACATCCGGGTCGTAGCCCGGCGCGCGGTTCCAGCCGGAGAGCAGCCGCCTGGTCTGCGCGGGCTCGCACATCGGCAGGTCGGCCACTCGTGCCACACCCGTGCCCATCGCGGCCAGCGCGCTGAGCAGCGCGTCCCGGATCGCCGTGACCGTCTCCGGCTCGAACAGCTCGCGGTTGTACTCCAGGACACCGCTGACCATGTCGGTGTTGTCCCGCAGCGTGCAGACCAGGTCGTACTTTGCCGTCGGGTTGTCCACCCGGTACGGGGTGGCGCGCACGCCTGGCAGGTCCATGACGGGCAGCGGATCGTTCTGCAGCGCGAGCATTGCCTGGAAGATCGGGGTACGGGACAGGTCGCGCCGCGGCGCGAGATGCTCCACCAGGCGCTCGAACGGCACGTCCTGGTGCCCGTAGGCGTCCAGGCAGGTCTCGCGTACCCGGTCCAGCAGCTCCGCCACGGTGGCGGCGCCGGAGAGCCCGACCCGCAGCACGAGGGTGTTGGCGAAGAAGCCGACCAGCTCCTCGACCAGTGGGTGGGAGCGCGCGGACATCGGGGTGCCGAGGACCACCTCGTCCTGGCCGGCGTACCGGCCGAGCACCACCGACAGCGCCGCGGCCAGCACCATGAACGGGGTCACCTGGTGCTCGGCGGCCAACCGGCGCAGCCCCGCGGTCAGCTCCGCGTCCAGCTCGACCGGTACCGACGCGCCCTGGTACCGGAAGACCGCCGGTCGCGGATGATCGGTGGGCAGGTCCAGGGCTGCCGGCGCGCCCGCCAGGACGCCGCGCCAGTGCTCGAGCTCGGCCTGGCGCGCCGCGGTGGACAGCCGGGTGCGCTGCCACACCGCGAAGTCGCCGTACTGCACGGGCAGGTGCACCGGTGGCGGCTCGCGGCCCTCGCAGAGCGCGGAGTACACCGCCGACACGCGCCGCCCCAGCAGCCCGATCGACCAGCCGTCGCAGGCGACGTGGTGGACGGTCAGCAACAGCACGTGCTCCTCGACGGCCGCTCGGCCGGCGTCGGCCTCGAAGTCGGCCGCTCCGCGGGCGTCGGCCTCGCTGTCGGCCGCTCCGCGGGCGTCGGCCTCGCTGGCGGCGAGGCGGGCGAGGGTGGCGCGCACCGGTATCCGGGCCGCCAGGTCGAACGGGGCGTACCCGGCCGCGCGCAGCACCTGGGGCAGCCGCGCCGCCATGCCGGCGCCGCGCAGGTCGACGACGGCCATCGGCAGCCGCGCCGCCTCGGGCGCCAACACCCGTTGGTACGGCTGCCCGTCCTGCTCCGCCATCACGGTACGCAGCGCATCGTGCTCGCCCACGACGGTGGCCAGGGCTTGATAGAGCAGGTCGACCCGCAGTGCGCCGGTAAGTCGTACCGCCAGCGGCACGTTGTACAACGCGGCGGTCGGGTCGAGCCGGTGCAGGAACCACAGCCGCTCCTGGGCGAACGACAGCGGCAGCCGCTCCCGGTCGGCCACCCGGACCAGAGCCGCCGGGCCGTCCTCGGCACCGCCGCTGACCGCCTTGGCCAGGGCCGCGGGCGTGGGGTGCTCGAAGACCAGGCGTACCGACACCTGCCGGCCCAGCGCTGTGGTCAGGTGCCCGGCGACCCGCGTCGCCAGCAGCGAGTGGCCGCCGAGGTCGAAGAAGTCGTCCAGCACCGAGATCGATGCGGCGGGCCGGTTCAGCACGGTGGCCCACACCTCGACCACGGCCTCCTCGAGCCGGTTCCGTGGCGCCAGCCGGCCGGGCGCCGCCTGGTCCGGGTACGCCGGCTCGGGCAGCGCCGCCCGGTCGACCTTGCCGTTCGGGGTGAGCGGGAGCGCATCCAGCCACACCACGGTCGAGGGCACCATGTACTCCGGCAGCTCGGTGCGGAGGAGCTCGCGCAGCTCCACTGTGGACACCGGCGGCTCCCCCGGTTCGGCGGGGGGCACGACATAGGCCACCAGCTCGTCGCCACGGGCCACCACGACGCAGTCCTTGACGCCACCGTGGCGGGCCAGCCGCGCCTCCACCTCGCCGGGCTCGATGCGCATGCCGCGCAGCTTGATCTGCCGGTCGCCGCGCCCCAGGTAGACCAGCCGGCCGCGGTGGTCCCAGCGGCCCAGGTCCCCGGTGCGGTACAGCCGCCCGCCGTCCGGCCCGGGCACGAAGCGCTCGGCGGTCAGGCCCGGGCGCGCCAGGTAACCGTGCGCCACTCCGGCGCCGCCGATGCAGATCTCGCCGACCGCGCCGGCCGGTACTCCTCGCAGCCCGGCGTCCAGCAACCGCAGCTGGGTACCGGCGACCGGGTGCCCGATGGTGATGTCGGCAGCATCGGTGATGTGCGCGACCGCCGAGTAGACGGTCGTCTCGGTCGGCCCGTACCCGTTCCACAGGTCGTGCCCGGCGGCGAGCAGCTCCCCGGCGAGGTCTTTGGGGAGCGCCTCGCCGCCCGACCAGACGCGCAACGGTCGTGGCGACCGCCAGCCGGACGCGGTCAGCATCCGCCAGGTCGCCGGGGTGGCCTGGACCACCGTGGCGCCGGCGGCGTCGATCAGCTCGGCGAGCAGGTGCGGGTCGTGTGCCTGCTCCTCGGTCGCGACGACCACGGTGCCGCCGGCCGCGAGCGGGCCGAACAGCTCCAGCATGCCCATGTCGAAGGAGAAGGTGGTGATCGCCACCAGCCGGTCGGCGGCCGACAGGCCGGGCTCCACGGCGGCGGCGCGCAGCATGTTGACCAGGCCGCCGTGGCTGACCACCACACCCTTCGGGCGACCGGTGGAGCCGGAGGTGTAGAGGATGTACGCCGGGTCCAGCGGGCCTACCGGGACCGGCTCGACGCGCGCCGCCGCCGGCAGCTCGTCGACCAGCACCGCATGGGTGCCCGGTAACCGCCCGGCCAGGGCGGGGCGGGTCAGCACGGCGCGCACCCCGGCGTCGCCCGCCATGAACGCCAGCCGGTCCACCGGGTACCCGGGGTCCAGCGGCACGAAAGCGGCGCCGGCCAGCCACGCCCCGAGCAGGGCCACGGCCATCTCCGGCGAGCGGGGCAGCAACACGCCGACGACATCGCCCCGGCGGACAGCGGCCGCCCGCAGGCCCGCGGCGACGCCGCTGGCGCGCGCCATCAGCTCGCCGTACGTCAGCTGCGTCTGGCCCGCCGCCACCGCGACCGCATCCGGGCGCCGCTCGGCGTGCTCGGCGAGCAGCCGTACCGCGGACGGCGGTGCGCCGGGCACCGGCGGGCGCCACCCCACGGCGTCGAGCCATGCCCGCTCCCGCTCATCGGTCAGGTCCGCGGCGGAGAGCCGCGACCCGTCGGAGAAGCACAGCCATTCCAGCGCGCGGGCGAGGTGCCGGCCCATCCGCTCGACCGTCTGCGGTTCGAACAGGTCCCGGTTGTACTCCAGGACGCCGTTGACCGCCGTCGGGCCCTGGCGCATCAGCACGGTGAGGTCGCACCGGGCGCTCGGGTTGACGACCGGGTACGGCGTGACGTCCAGCCCCGGGAAGCGGACCTGGGTCAGCGGCTCGCCCTGGACCGCCAGCATCACCTGGAACAGCGGGGTACGCGACAGGTCCCGCTGCGGGCGCAGCCGCTCGACCAGCTGCTCGAACGGCAGCTCCTGGTGTTCGAAGGCGTCCAGGCAGGCGGCGTGTACCCGTTCGATCAGCTCCCAGGCGCTCGGGTCGCCGGACAGGTCGACCCGCAGCACGAGCGTGTTGGCGAAGAACCCGATCAGGTTCTCGACGAGCGGATGGGAACGCCCGGCCACCGGGGTACCGATGAGGATGTCGTCCTGCCCGGTGTAGCTGCGCAGCACCACGGCGAGGCCGGCGACCAGCACCATGAACGGCGTCACCCGGTTTTCCGCGGCGGCCTGGCGCACCCCGGCGGCCTGGTCGGCGTCCAGGTCGAACGGCTGCGACCCGCCCCGGTACTTGAAGACGGCCGGCCGCGGATTGTCCGCCGGGAGCTCCAGCACCTGCGGCGCTCCGGCCAGGACCCGCTCCCAGTGCGCCAGCTCGGCCTGGGCGACCTCGCCGGGCATGCGCTCGCGCTGCCAGGCGGCGAAGTCGGCGTACTGCACGGGCAGGTCCGGCAGGCTCGGCTCGCGCCCGGCGCGGATCGCCGCGTACGCCGCGGAGACCTCGCGTACCAGCAGCTCGACCGACCAGCCGTCGCACACGATGTGGTGCACCGTGACCGCCAGCACCTGTTCGGCCTCGCCGAGCAGCACGACATGCGCCCGGATCGGCGCGTCCCGGACGAGGTCGAAGGGGGCCAGCGCGGCCTGGTGGACCACCCGGTCGGCGAGGCGCCGCCGGACGGCGGGCGCGCCGCCCACGGCGACCACCACCATCGGGACATCGAAGCTGGGCAGCACCCCCTGGTGGGTGGTGCCGTCGGGGTCGGTCGCGATGACCGTGCGCAGCGCCTCGTGCCGGTCGACGACCAGCCGCAGGGCCCGGTGCAGCGCGTCGATGTCGGGCGTACCGGTCAGCCGCACGGCGAGCGCCAGGTTGTACAGCGGCGACTCCGGCTCCATCTGGTGCAGGAACCACAGCCGCTGCTGCGCGAAGGACAGCGGCGGCCGGCCCTGCCGGGCCAGCGGTACCAGGTCGGGCCTACGCAGCGCCGCCGGGCCGCCGTGGCCGTCGCCCGCGTTGCCGTTGGCTGCGCTGCCGTTGGCTGCGCTGCCGTTGGCCGCGGCGCCGTCGGCCGCGGCGCCGTCGATGGCCCGGGCCAGCCCCGCCACCGTGGGCCGGTCGAACAGCAACCGCAGCGGTACCGGCCGCCCGAGCCGCTGCTCCAGCCGGGCCACCACCCGGGTGGCGAGCAAGGAGTGCCCGCCAGCCTCGAAGAAGTCGTCGTCGACCGAGACCGTGTCGGGTGAGCGGTCGAGCACGGCCGCCCACACGTCGAGCACGACCTGCTCGGTGGCCGTACGCGGCGCAACCCGCCGCCGCGCTGCGTCCGGTACGGCCGCCGGGTCGACCAGCGCCGCGCGGTCGATCTTGCCATTCGCGGTGAGCGGGAACCGGTCGGTCATCACCACGGCCGAGGGCACCATGTAGTCGGGCAGCTCGGCGCGGACGAAGTCGCGTAGCTGCGCGATGCTCGGCGGGGTGTAGCTGGCTTGCGACTGCGGTCCTCGCAAGCTGCGGTCCTCGCGCTGCGCGGCACTGTTCGGGATCACGTGAGCCACCACGCGGCCGGCCGCTGACACCGTGACGACCGCCTCGGCGACGGCCGGATGCCGGGTCAGGCACGCCTCGATGTCCCCCGGCTCGACCCGGTACCCCCTGATCTTCACCTGACGGTCGACCCGACCCAGGTAGACCAGGGTGCCGTCGGCCCGGACCCGGGCCAGGTCCCCCGTCCGGTAGAGCCGCTCGCCGGCCGCGAACGCCGACGGTACGAAGCGGTCCGCGGTCAGGCCCGGACGGCCGACGTAACCGTGGCCGACCCCGGTGCCGGCGATGTAGATCTCGCCGGCCACCCCAACCGGCACCACCTGCAGGCTCCTGTCGAGCACGTACACCTGGGTGTCGGCCAGCGGCCCGCCGATGGGTACCCGCCGGGCGGCGGCCGGCAACGCCGCCAGCTCCTGCATCGTCGCCATGACGGCGCACTCGGCCGGCCCGTAGGCGTTGAGCAGCCGGGTACCGGGCAGGCAGCGCACCGCCCGGCGCACGTGCTCCACGGACATCGCCTCGCCGCCGATGACCAGCTCCGATAGCGGCAGGAACGCGTACGGGTCCTCGTCGACGACCGTATTGAACAGCGCCGTGGTGACGTGCACCGTGGTGACGCCGTGCTCGCGGATCATGGCGCCCAGCGTCCTGGCCGTGTACCCGTACTCGGGGAGGATGACCCCGGTGGCGCCGGTGAGCAGCGTGCTCCAGATCTCCCAGGTGGAAGCGTCGAAGGTGACCGCGTTGGCGATCAGGAAGACGCGCTCGGCCGAGGGCGGGAGGTACCGGCGGTCGCCGATCAGCCGGGCCAGCCCGCGCTGGGTGACGGCGTACCCCTTCGGATGCCCCGTCGACCCCGAGGTGAAGCCGACCAGGGCGAGCGCGTCCGGCCGACCCGGCGGCGCGGTGGAAGCCGGGTCGCGCGGCCCAGCCTGGAGCGGTACCGTCAGCGCCTCGACGCCCGGCACGGATATGCCCTCGCCACCGGTCACCAGCAGCCGCACGCCGGCCTGCGACAGCATGTACTCCATTCGCGCGGTCGGGGAGCTCCGGTCGAGCGGCAGGTAACAGCCGCCGGCCCGGATGACCGCGAGGCAGGAGACGATCTGGTCGATGCCGCGGGGCAACGCGACCCCGACCGGCCGATCCGGTCCGGCGCCCCGGGCGCGCAGCACAGCGGCCAGCCCGTCGGCGTGGCTGAGCAGCTCGCGGTACGTCAGCCGGCGCTCGCCCTCGACCAGCGCGGTACGGTCCGGATGCTCGGCGGCGATCCGCGCCACCACGTCACCGAAGCCCTGGCCCCGCAGGATGTCCTCGGCCACCGGACCGCGCGCGCGATCCAGGCAGGCGGCCAGCTCCGTGGCGTCCAGCAGCGGCAGCCGCCCGACCGGCGCCGCCGGGTCGTCGGCGACGTGGGTCAGGACGTTGCGCAGCGCGCGGACCAGGCTGCCGGCGAGCTCGTCAGCCACCAGCGTGCGGTCGTACTCGCAGACGACCCTGCTGCCGCCACCGGCGAGCTCGACGCTGACCAGCATCGGAAACTTGGCCCAGCGCGGCGGTACCGGGATCCGTTCGACGGTGCAGCCGCCCAGCCGGGTCAGCGGCAGCGGATCGGCGATGACCGAGAAGACGACGTCGAGCAACGGTGTCCGGCTCCCCTGCCGCGGCCCGGCGCTGTCGCGCACGATCCGCTCCAGCGGCACGTCGCCGTGGCTCATCGCGGCGCGGAGCTCCGTGCCGGCCAGCGCCACCAGCTCGGGAAAGGCCACCGGGCCGGACCAGGACAGCCGGATCGGCGCGGTGTTCACCAGCGGTCCCACGGTGCGTTCGGTCCCGGCGGCCGAGCGCCGGGCCTGGGTGGCGCCGACGACCAGGTCGTACTGGTCGGTCATCCGGTGGCAGACGGCGGCGAGCGCGGCGAAGAAGACGGTGAAGTCCGTGGCGCCCAGCCGCCGGGCCACGTCGTGCAGCTTGCCGGACAGGCCCGCCGGCAACGGCTCGGTCAGCCGGTGGCATGCCGCGCCCGCCAGGTCCGTCTCGGGCGCCGGCAGCGACGGTGGCGCGGCGCCGGCGAGCCGTTCCCGCCAGTACGCGGCACCCTGCTCGTCCGCGCTCGCCGCGAGCTCGCGCAGCGCCAGGTCGACCGGCTGCGCCGCGATGCCCGGCCCGCCGTTGCCGGGCGCCGCGCCGTCCCCGCCGGCCGCCGCGCCGTCCCCGCCGGCCGCCGCGCCGTCCCCGCCGGCCGCCGCGCCGTTCCCGCCGGGGGCGGCACCGTGCAGCGCGGCGGCGAGATCCTCCAGCAGGACGCCCAGCGACCAACCGTCGGCCATGGTGTGGTGCAGCACCACGAGCAGCAGGTGGTCGTCCGCGGCCAGCCGCCACAGCGTCGAGCGCAGCAGCGGCCCGGCGGCGAGGTCGAACGGCGCGTGCGCCGACTCGATCGCTTCGGCCACCACCTCCGGCACCGCCCGGCCGGCCGCCTCGATGATGGTGAGCCGGTGTTCCCGTGCCCGGCGGACGTACTGCAGCGGTGCCCCGTCCACCCCGACCAGGCTGGTGCGCAGCGCCTCGTGCGTGTCGACCAGCCGCTGCAGCGCGCGGCCCAGCCGGTCGGTGTCGAGCGGGCCGCGCAAGCGCAGCAGCGCGGGCAGGTGGTAGGCGCTGGTACCCGGCGCCCGCTGCTCGGCGAACCAGATGCTGCGCTGGGCAGCCGTGGCCGGGAACAGGCCCTCGCGCTGCCCGGCCGGCGCGCTCATCCGTTCCAGCAGCGCCTCCTGGGCGCGGGTGAGCCCGGTCACCGGCGACCCCGCCGGCCCCGTCGACGGCCCCATCGCCGGCCCCATCACCGGGCCGGTCACCGGCTCGGCCGCCGGTTCGGTCACCTCGGTCATCGTCCCGGTCCCCCCGCCTGTCCCCCCGCCTGCGCACCGGTCTGCACCGCCACCTGCTCCCACACGTCGGCCGGCAACGCGGCGACATGCTCCAGCAGGGCCATCCGCGGATCGACCGGCGCCGCGGGCGCGGAACGCCCGGCCAGCGCCGTCGCCAGGTCGGCGACGATCGGGTGGTCGAGGAGGTCGACCGCGTCCACCGGTACACCGAGCACCTCGGCGAGCCGGGCCGCGCACCGGGCGGCGAGCAGCGAGTCGCCACCGAGCTCGAAGAAGTCGTCGCCGCGTCCCACCCGTTCCTGCTCCAGCAGCGCCGCCCACACCTCCGCGACCGCGGCCTCCACCCGCCCGTCCGGCGGCGCGTACTCGCGTCCCGGCGAGTCCGGCCGGGGCAACCGGCCTCGGTCGATCTTGCCGTTGACGGTCATCGGCCACTCGGCGAGCGGCACGATATGGCGCGGCACCATCGGACCGGGCAGCCGGTCGCGCACGTACCGGACGATGTCGGCGGCCAGCGCCTGATCCGCGACCCGGTCGGCGTCGACGTGCACGTAGCCGACCAGCCGGGGCCCGTCCGCGGCGTCGTGCACCAGCACCAGCGCGGTGGAGACCTGCGGGTGGACGGTCAGCACGGCCTCCACCTCGCGGGGCTCGATCCGCATCCCCCGGATCTTCACCTGGTCGTCGCCGCGCCCGAGGAACACCAGCTGCCCGTCGGCCCGGTAGCGCGCCAGGTCGCCGGTGCGGTAGAGCCGCTGCCCCGGCTGGAACGGCGAGGGCACGAAGCGGTCCGCCGTCTGCCCGCCGCGTCCCAGGTACCCGTGCGCCAGCCCGGTGCCGCCGATGTAGACCTCGCCCGGCGCACCCGGGGGAACCGGCCGCAGCCCGGCGTCCAGCAGGTAGTGCGGGCAGTTCCGCACGCCACGCCCCATCGGGGTGATGCCGTCCCAGGTGCCCGCCGCATCGACGGTGTAGAGCGAGGAGAAGATGGTGGCCTCGGTCGGGCCGTAGCCGTTGGTGACGGCGAGGCCGGGCAGCCCGCGCATGATCTCGCGCAGCAACGGCTCGGGAATCGGCTCGACGCTGACTGTCAGGTGCCGCAACCGGCTGCGTCCGGGGTGGCGGGCGAGCCACGCGGGCAGCTCGGGCAGCAGATGCGGCGGGACATAGGCGCTCGTCACCCCGCGCTGTGCCGCCCACTCCAGGAACGCCTCGGTGGTCAGCCGGGCGCCGGGCGGGCAGACCTCGACCGTCGCGCCGCGGGTCAGGGCGAGGAACACCTCGTACACCGAGACGTCGAACCCCGGGCTGGTCCACCAGCCGCACCGGTCGCCTGGCCCGGGCCGCCCCGCCAGCCGGGCGTCCGCGAGCAGGTTGAGGACGCCGCGATGGCCGCAGACGACCCCCTTCGGCGTACCGGTCGAGCCCGAGGTGTACATCACGTAGGCCGGCCAGTCCGGATGCGCCGGCGCCGGCGGGGCCGGCGGCAGCGGGTCGGCGACCTCCTCCTCGGTGAGGGTGGCGGTACCCCACATCGTTTCGCGGGTCCCCCGCAGGTCCGCTCGGGTCACGACGACCGCCGGCCTGGCGTCCGCGACGATGACCGCGAGCCGGGCGTCGGGCTGGGCGGGGTCGAGCGGTACGTAGGGCGCTCCCGCCCGCAGTGCCGCCAGCATGGCGACCAGGAGGCCGGTCGACCGTGGCATCGCCAGCGCGACCGGCCGGTCCGGGCCCGCGCCGTACGCGACGAGCGCGGCGGCCAGCCGCGCGCTGCGCCGGTCCAGCTCGCCGTAGCTCAGCTCGCCTTCCTCGTCCCGGGCGGCGATGGCGGCGGGGTCGCCGGTGGCGACCGCGAGGACCGCGCCGTGCATTGTGGACGGTCCCGCGGTGGCGACCTCGCGGGCGTTCCACTCCTCCAGGACCAACCGCCGTTCCCGCGGGCGGAGCAGGTCCACTGTGTCTGGTCTTGAGTCCGGCCGGTCAGCGATTTGCTCCAGCAGGTGCACCCAGTGCGCGGCGGCCGCCTGGACGGCCTCGTCCGGCAGGGCCTCGGCGTCGTAGGTGAGCGAGCAGACCAGGCCGGCACCCTCGGCGGAGACCTCGATGGTCAGCTCGAACGGCGCGTTGCGCTGCTCCACCCGCCGCACCGCGAGCACGGAGGCCGGCGGGTGGGCGCGGGGCAGCCCGGGCACCGGCGGCGTCCGCACGACCCCGCTCGGGGTCTGCTGCTCCAGCATCAGCACGCGGATGGCGGGCTCGCCGCGCCGCCATCCGCAGACGTTGAGGATCTGCTGGTACGGCAACTCCTGGTGGGCCATTGCGGTGGCGATCCGGTCGCGGAACGCGGCCAGGTGGGACCGGAAGTCCCGGGCCGGGTCGATCTCGCAGAGTACGGGCAACGGGTTCACGAAGTACCCGACGGCACCGACCGACTCGGGGTCCAGGCGCCCCGGCGCGGGCGCGCCGAGGATGAACCGGCGCTCGCCGGTGTACCGGTACAGCAGCCAGGCGAAGCCGCCGAACAGCACGGTGTACGGGGTGACCCCCGCCTCCCGGGCCACGTCACGCAGTCGAGCCGCCAGCGGACCCGGCAGCACCGCGTAGTGGCGAGCCGCCGGGGCGCTGCCGTGCCGCTTGCGCCGGGCCTGCGGCAGCCCGCCGGCCGGCGGACGCTCGCCGAGCTCGTCGCCCCAGAAGCGTTCCAGCCGCCGGCCGGCCGGCCCGGACAACACCGCCGCCTGGCGTGCGGCCAACCTGCCTGGGTCACCGGCCGGTGCCCACTGCGGCCGCTGCCCGCGCCGCAGCAGCCGGTACCCCTCTTCGAACTCGCGCGCCAAGACGTCCAGCGACCACAGGTCGCAGGCCATGTGATGGACGCACAGGACCAGCACGTCCGGCCCACCGGCCGGCCGCAGCAGGGCCACCTTCCACGGGACGGCCGTCGCGGGGTCCACGCCCTCGGCGGCGAAGCGGGTGATCCACGGGTCGACGGCTGCCTCGTCGGCCAGCTCAACCAGGCGCAGGGTGAGCGCGGCCTCCGACGGCCGGCGGACCGGCGTACCGGCCACGTCCGGGAAGGACGTGCGCAGCGCCGGGTGGCGCCCTGCCAGGAGCCCCAGCAACCGCTCGACGGTGGCCGGGTCGGCGGCCTCGTCGAAGTTCAGCGCGATGGTGAGGACGTAGTGTGCCGGGTCCCCGGACAGCCGGCTGGTCGCCCACAGCGCCCGCTCGCCGTCGGTCACCACCTGCGCGGCAGGCTCGCCCGTCAAGGCCGAGCCCGTCAAGGCCGAGCCCGTCAAGGCCGAGCCCGTCGAGGCCGAGCCCGTCAAGGCCGAGCCCGTCAAGGCCGAGCCCGTCAAGGCCGAGCTCACCGGGACAGCCGCGCGGGCCAGCCCGGCCGGGCTGGCACCACCGAGCAGCACCGGCAGCGGGAGCTCCAAGCCGAGCTTCCCGGCGGCCGCGTGCCGCAGCTCGACCGCGCGCAGCGAGTCCAGGCCCAGGCTGGTGAGCCCGATGTCGGTGCCGATCGAGCCGGCGGGTAACCCGAGCACGGTGGCGGCCAGCTCGGCCAGCGCGACCGCGTGGCGCTGCTCGGCGGTCCCGCCCGCCGGCTCGCCCTGCGCCGGCTCGCCCGGCGCCGGCCAGTCGTCCAGCAACGGCAGCGCCCCGGCGAGGTACTGCGCCCGGCACTCCGCCCGGCGAACCTTGCCGCTCGGCGTCTTCAGCACGGTGCCCCGGGGGGCCAGCAGGATCCGGCCGGCGGTGACCCCGAAGCTCGCCGCGAGCGCCGTCTGCACGGCGCCACGCACCTCGCCGCGCTGGGCGTCGTCCGCGCCGCCGCGCAGCTCGATGAGCACGGCAAGCTCCTCGCCGGACTCGCCGGCCACCCCGAAGGCGGCCACGCACCCGGTGCGCACCAGCGGGTGGCATGCCGAGACGACCACCTCGACGTCGGCCGCGGCGAGGTTGCGGCCCCGCACGATCACCAGGTCCTTGCAGCGACCGGTGACGTACAGCTCGCCGTCGTGCAGGAAGCCGAGATCGCCGGTACGCATGATGTGCTCGCCTGCCGGTCCGCGGATGAACGCCTCCGCGTCCGCCGCCGGGTGCTCCCAGTACCCGGGCGAGACACTGGGCCCGCTCAGGTACACCTCGCCGACCTCGCCCTCGGCGACCTCGGCGGTGCCGTCGGCGGTCCGCACGGTGAGCCGGTGCCCGGGGATGACCCGGCCGCACGAGACCATGCCCGCGTGCGTGCATATGCCGGCGCCCTTGGTGCCGCCGGACGTGATCAGGGTGCTCTCGGCCAGCCCGTAGCAGGGGTACAGCGCCCCGGGCGAGAACCCGTACGGCTCGAACTCCTTCGCGAAGCGGGCCAGGCTGGCCGCCCGTACCGGCTCAGCGCCGCAGAAGGCCACCGACCACGAGCTGAGGTCCAGGCCTTCGCGCTGCGGCTCGGTCGTCTTGTGTACGCACAGGTCGAACGCGAAGTTCGGCCCGCCGCTGGTGGTCGCCCGCTGCTCCGACACGGCATGCAGCCACCGCGCCGGGTCGGCGAGGATCTCCAGCGGTGACATGAGCGCGACCGGGAAGCCGGCGTACAGCGGCTGCAGGATCCCGCCGATGAGGCCCATGTCGTGGTAAGGCGGCAGCCAGATCACCCCGACGCTGTCCTCGCTGTGGCCGAACAGCATCCGGATCGCCGCGGAGTTGTCGAACAGGTTGGCGTGCGTGACGATCACGCCCTTGGGATCGCCGACCGAGCCCGACGTGTACTGCAGGAACGCGATGTCCTCCGGTCCGACCCGCGGCGGGTGGCGCACCGGCTCGGGCCCGTCCGGGACGTCGACGGCGAGCACGTCCAGCGAGCCGTATGCCTGCAGGCTGTCGCGGATCATCTCGGCGAAGGCGTCCTGGGTCAGCACAAGCCGCGGCCGGGAGCTGGCGATCAGCGACAGCAGCCGGGGAACCTGGCGGTCGTCGAGCGGCGGGTAGGCCGGCACGGCGACCACGCCGGCGTAGAGGCAGCCGAAGAAGCCGGTGAGGTAGTCCAGGCCGGGCGGGATGAGCAGGACCGCGCGGTCGCCGGGCGACGCCAGCTCGAGCAGCCGGGCCGCCAGCATCGCGGCCCGCTCGTGCAGCGCGCCGTAGGTGAGGCTGCCCGCCGGCTCCGACAGGTAGGTGTACCCGATCCGGTCCGGGGACCGCTCGGCCCGTTGCCATAGCAGGTGCGCCCAGGACGCGGGCTCGTTGCTCATCGTGGGGACCTCACCAGCTTCGTCCGGGCGAGCTTCAGCCCGTGGATGACATCGACTGCGGTAACTACGCTGGCGGCGCTCATCCGCAGGCTCACGCCCTCGTTGCCGCCGAACCTGGCGCAGACGTACTTGTGCGACTCGTAGACCCGCTCCAGGGCCGCCACGAAGAGCCGGTGCTCCTGGGCCAGCTCGGGCGCGAGGTCGCGCAGCTGGGGCCGCAGCTGGCCGAGCAGCTTGACCAGGTAGTGGTGATCGGGCGAGAGCAGCCCGCTGAAGCCGGCCGCCACGGCCGGCGGCTCCATCGAGGGGCGTACCTGCGTCTGGTACTGCCCGGGGCTGAGCTCGGCGGCGAAGACGAACGCCGCCGCCGAACCGGTGAGCAGCCGGGTGGCCAGCCGGAGCATCCGCCGCGCCTGCTCGTCGTCGCCGCCCTCGCGGGCGTGCTGGAAGCAGCTCAACGCCACGATGAGGCTCTGGGTGAGCACGAAGAACACGTGGTGGCCGATCCGCCAGCGGCGGTGCGGGTCCGGATGGCGGCGCAGCAGCGGCGGCTCGGCGACCGGCAGCGTGCCCGGACGGGACCCGGTACCGGCGACGAAGCCGATGACCTCGTGGAAGGTGGCGCACAGGGCCGACCACTGCGCCCAGCTCATCCGGGTACCGCACGCCTGGCCGTCCTCCAGCAGCGACCGGTACGCGACCAGCAGGCTCTGCGCCAGCACGCCGTCCGCCGGCGGGTCCGCCCGCCTGACCCCGAAGAAGGCGTCGTACTCGCGCATCTGCGCGTCGTAGCGGTAGCCCACGTCCGGGCGGGTGGCCGCGCCAGGCACCTCCGCCCCGTTGAGCACCAATGGCAGGACCCGCAGCCGTTCCAGAGTGGCGGCGGAGGCCCGGCCGCTGGCGAGCTGCACCGCCAACCGATGATGACCCGCTCCGGTCGGCGCGGCGCGCAGGTCCGGCTCGCTGGCGGGCAGCCGGTCCGGCTGCAACAAGACCAATGTCACGCAATCCCCTTCCGCTACGCCATTGCGGCCACGCGGCTGGCCACCCGGGCCCGCTGCTGCGCCGGATCCGGGAAGAACCCCACGTCGACCAGGTACTGGAAGCACCGGTGCGCCAGGTCTTCGCTCATCGGTGGGCACTGGATGCCGGTGCCCGCCAGCGCCTGGAGCGTGTTGGCGGACTCCGACCGCAGATCCGTGGCGGCCACCACGTCCGGGTCGAAGCTGTCCGGCATGAGCCGGTTCTCCTCGTCCAGGAAGAGCGGGATCAGCGGGAAGATGGGGTTGCTCGGGTCGATGGTCACCAGGTGCTGGATGACCGTCTCGAACGACGCCGGCTCCAGCGTGTACCCGAACGAGCGGATCCAGTCGAAGATGAGCTCGACCCGGACCGGCTCGTGGTTCCACAGGTGGAAGTTGCGCCCGAGCCACTCCTCCTGCAGCGAGATGTGCGCGATGGCCTTGGCCGGGTAGTCGATCGGTACCGCGTCGAACATGTAGTGCACGTCCGGGATCACCCCGAACTCCAGCAGCCCCTTGATCTCGATGAGCAGGAAGTCGTTGAGCTGGGTGGCGCCGGTCTGGGTGTGGCTGACCATCATGCCCGGCCGGTAGATCGAGCACGGCACACCCCGCTCGCGGGCCAGGTAGACCAGCTCCTCGGCGACCAGCTTGCTGCGCGCATAGCCTTCCGGTACGTGCTGCGGAACGATCCTGGGGTCCTCCAGGAACGGCCGCGGATGCTCGGTGTCGAGGAAGACGTCGATCGTCGAGATGTGGTGAACCGCCTTGAGGGTCTCGGTGGTCGCCAGCCGCAGCACCTGCTCGGTGCCGTCGACGTTGGGCGGCTTGACCTCGCTGTACGGGTACAGGAAGTTCACCAGCGCACCGCAGTGGAAGATCACCTCCACGGTACGCCCGAGCGCCGCGAACTCCTGCGCGCTCAGCCCGAACAGCGGCAGCGCCAGGTCACCCGGCACCGCCCGCAGCCGGCGCGCGACCGCCTCGTCCCAGATGAGGTACCCCCGCATGGTGCGCCGGATCCGCGCCAGGCCCTCTTCCGGCGAGCCGGCCCGCACCAGGCACCAGATCGTCGCGTCGGTACGCTCGACCAGCTCCTTGAGCAGGAATGCGCCCAGGTAGCCGGTGGCACCTGTCAGGAAGATGTCGTTGGGCGCCAACCACCGGGAGCGCGGCAGGCCGTCGGCCCGGATGTCGTCGGCGAGCACGGGCGCCGCGGCGAGCTGCTCGAAGGTCCAGGTCTGCACCGCCCCGGTCAGCTCCTGCCGGCGCCCCAGCTCGACCATCTGCGCGATGCCGGCGACGGTCGGCAGCTGGAACAGGTTGTGCAGCATCACGCTGACCTGGAACCGGCTCCAGATCGCCAGCAGCAGCCGGGACATGTGCAGGGAGGTCGCGCCCAGGTCGAAGATGTCGTCGGCGGGGCCGACCTCGGACACCCCGAGGATCTGCCCGACCAGCTCGGCCACCTCGCGTTCGAGCGGGGTCGGTGGGCGCCCCGTGCCGGTGTCTGCCGGCTCGGCGGTGAGCACCAGCTGCGACTGGTCGACCTTGCCCGCCACGTTGCGCGGCAAGGACTCCAGGACGGCCAGCCGGGTCGGCACCAGGTGCGCGGGGAGCCGCGCGCGGAGGTGTTGTTCGAGCGCCTCAGGGTCGAATGCGGCGTCGCCCGCCGGCGAGACCCAGGCGGCCAGCACCGCCGTACCGCCCAGGTCCCGCACCGCCGCCACGGCCTCGCCCACGCCGGCGTACGACAGAAGCCCCTGCTCGACCTCGCCGAGCTCGATCCGGAAACCGCGCACCTTGACCTGGTGGTCCACTCGACCGTGGAACGCCAGCTCGCCCCCTGGCAGCTGGCTGACCCGGTCACCGGTGCGGTACATGCGCCCGCCCGGCTCCGGCGACCAGGGATCGGGCAGGAAGCTCTGCGCGGTCAGCCCGCTGCGCCGGTGGTAGCCGCGGGCGACCCCGGCGCCGGCGATGTACAGCTCGCCCACCACACCCTCGGCCACCGGTCGGCACCGCTCGTCGAGGATGTACGTGCGGGTGCGCGGAGCCGCCCTGCCGATCGGGACCGCCGCGTCCGGTGTGCCCGGGGTCAGCAGCGCCGTGGTGGCCCACACCGTGGTCTCGGTCGGTCCGTAGTTGTTGACCAACGAGCAGCCGGGCAGCAGCTCGTAGTGGCGCTCCACGAGGTCTCGCGGGCAGGCCTCACCGCCCACGATGGCGCATCGCAGCGTGGACAACGGCTCTGGGTCGTCGCCCAGGATCAACGAGTAGAGCGTCGGCGTGCAGTCCAGATGGGTCACCCGGTGCCGGGCGGCCAGGGCGCGCAACGCCCGGATGTCACGCAGCTCGTCGGGGGTCGGGATGACGACCTGTCCCCCGGTGGCCAGCGTCCAGTACAGCCCGACCCCGTTCGCGTCGAACGAGAACGAGATCAGCAACAGGAAGCATGCCGGGTCTTCCCGCCCGAGCTCGGAGTTGGCCGCGGTGGAGTGCACGATCTGCCGATGGGTGACCAGCACGCCCTTGGGCTCGCCGGTGGAGCCGGAGGTGTAGATGATGTACGCCGTGTTGTCCGGCAGCGCCGTGCGGGGCAGCCGGTCGGCCGGCACGCCGGCCACCTGGTCGAGGTCGGAGAGCACGACCGTCCACTCCCCGTCCGGCGTGACGCTGCCCAGCCGCTCCGGTGTGACCAGGAGCCGGGCACCGCTGTCGCGCATCAGGTAGTGGAACCGTCGGGGTGGGTTGGCCGGGTCGATGGGCACGTACGCGGCGCCGGCCTTGAGCACCGCGAGCAGCGAGACGACGGTCTCGATGCAACGCTCCGCGACGACCGCCACCGGCGTCTCCGGCCCGGCTCCCGCCTCACGCAGCCGGTAGGCCAGCCGGTTGGCCCACCGGTCCAGCTCGCCGTAGGAGATCTCGGAGTCCAGGCAGGTCACGGCGATCGCGTCCGGCGTCTGGTCGGCGTGCCGTTCGATCAGCTGATGCAGCAACAGGTCGCTGGCAAGGAAGGTCATGGCTGGCTCGCTTGCTCCTTGTGGCCCGACGTCGGGTTGGCTGGGCTGCCACCGTCGTCACCGGCGATCTGCAACGGGCAGCTCTCGTACAGCCGGGACTGGTCGTCCGGGATGAAGTACTGGCGCCATTCATGGTTCGACGGGTCGCCGTAGTCGCCCAGGTCCGGGTGCGGGGGTACGGTGTCCCACCGGCTGAGCCGGTCGCGGATCACCTGGCGTGCCGCCATGCCCCGGGGCGTACCGCCCTCGATACCCACGAAGACGTTGCGCGGCTGGAAGAGCAGCACCAGCCCGGGGCCCAGGCTGCGGCTGGCCCGCTGGAGGTAGCTCGGCGCCCCGGCGAAGACGAACATCGGTACCCCGTGGAACGAGAACTCCCAGGCCGAGCTCTCCGGGTGCCGTGGGAAGCCGTCCGGCCAGTCGGTGGTGTCGGCATCGTGCAGGTGTTGCAGCACGTGCCAGAACCGCTCCGCGTACGACCATTCGTCGGCCAGCCGCTCGTCGGGCCGCTGGAAGGCCGCGAGCACCATCCGGCGGTCAAGCCACCGTCGCGACATCTCCAGGAATCCCGCGAGAGACACGGCCAGCGGCTCCAGCGCGTCTTCGAAAAACGTCGCGTACAGCTCGCCGCGGGCCAGCGCGATCCGGCCGAAATGACACGGGTAGTCGCGCTGGCTCACCTTCGCCTGGAACTCCCGCAGGCTGCCTGTCCACCATTCCTGCGGCACGGTGCCGTCCGTTGCGATGACCGGCATGCCCTCGATGCGGGTGGCCGCCACGGCCGGTATCAACCGAACTGCCGATCAAGCTCGGCGGTGATCACCGGCTGGTGATACACGCATTCTCCGGTAAGGACGACCGACCCGTGCAGGCGATGCTTCGGAATGAACGTCATGTCACCAGCCTTAAACTTGTGCCGGCTGCCGAAACAGTTCCAGAACTCCATTTCGCCGCTCTCGATGACGAGGAGCCGGTCTTCGTCGTGGACATGCGTCGTGGAGCATTCCTCCCACGACTCGACGAACGTGTCGAGGTCCACCTCGATGTTGTTTTCGCTGATCGCGGTCTGCAGTCGCCGGGCTTTGTCGATGTACGACGGCATGGCATTGATCCAGGTGAGCTGGCGCATTCTGTCCTCGTCGAGGACGCCGAGGAGCACCCCGTACTCGGCAAGGCCCCGGCCCAGCTCCCGCAGCGCGAAGTCGCCGCCGACCCGCTCCACCAGGCCGACGATCGCCTTGACCTCGTCGTCCGGGTCGGAAGCGGGCCGCAGCTGCTGCCCCGGTGCGGACTCGGGCGCGGGCTCGCCGGTACCGGTGAGCAGCGGCGCCAGCTCCTCCTGGAGCGCGCCGGTCTCCACGGACTGCGCGATCAGCGCGCCGGCGAGGGCGAACACCCGTCCCGGGTCGCGTGCCGCCCGGTTGACGTAGTTCATCAAGGCCAGCGTCGAGGGCAGGTAGTACTGGTAGTAGCTGTGCGGCTCGTACTTGATGCCGCTGTCCTCGGCGACGCGCCGCAGCACCTCGGCGCCGGCCGGACCGTTGAGCATCGCGGGCAGCCCGGCGGACCCGGTGAGGTTGCGCAGCGCGGCCGCCGGCTGCTGGCCGGTGTTCAGCGAGGTCGCCACCGCCTGGATGGCGAGCATCTGGAGCATCTGGGTGCGATCTGGCGAAGCCGCGAGCACCTCCCGAAGCCGCCCGGACGCAGCCGCCCGCTTCCGCCTGAGCTCGGCCACCCGGCCGACCAGGTCGGCGGCGGTGGGAGCGGCGCCGTCCGCCGTTTCGTCGGCCGTTTGATCCGCCGTTTCATCTGCTAGGAAGCCGAACACATGCGCCTCCAGGTACGGCCGGATCAGGTCGCCCAGGAATCGGTTGGTCTCGGCGTAGAACAGCCGGTAGTCGTGCCATTTTTCCGGGGTCGGATGCCGCGGCAGCAACAGCCGGTCGGTGTCGTAGATGTTGAGCAGCATCCGGTGCCCCATGAGGGCGCTCAGCCGGGAGAAGTCGGACCGGCGCAGCGGTGTCGAGAAGTCGACCAAACCGATGTCGTCGGGGCGCACCGGACGCCGGTACGGGTTGTCGTCGACCACGAGCTCCTCGTAGCGCGCGGCCCGGAATATCGGGCTCACCAGATACTGCTCGACGGCTTCCTTCATGACTTCGCTGTTGATCGCCGGCAGGATCAACTCTTTGTCGTCGCGCTGCACATTCTTGAACGCCGTCACGTCGTAGCTCCTCCCACGATCCGGGGCCGCGCTGCGCAAGTTGCGATGTCCAATCCTGCCCGATCCCGCTAGCCGTCAACTATGTTCTGGCTATATCGTGGATATTTCAGCGCCGCACAGGCTCCTCGGGGGCGGAGCGACAATATAGCGGCTGTATAGCGACCGGTGAGGCCGGCAAGAAAATGGTTGCGGAAACGACGGTCGGCAGGTTCGGCGCCAGGGTTAGGCAACTGGCCGGCGTACCGCGGTGGGCCGGCCGACCGCCCGCTCGAGCCGGGCGAGCACCTGGCTCAGCTCGGAGGAGAGCACCCGGCGGTTTTCCGTCCGTGCCTGTGCCACGACGGCGTGGAGGATGTGCCGCTCCGCCTCGACCCACCCGGCCGGATCGGTGCGCAGCTCGTCGACCACGATGTCGTCGGGCAGCCGGCGCGAGCGACCGCCACCGACGGCCGCCACACCCTGTCCGGTCAGCCACCGCTCGGCCTCGCGGGCCAGCGCCAGCCAGGCACCGAACGCGCGGCCCAGCGCCGCCCGTTCGCTCACCGGCGACTCCTGCTGTGCCGCCTGCTCCCGGGCCACCGCCCGCACCAGCACGTGGAACCGGTGGTACGGATAGCGCCCCGGGTCCGCCACGACCTCCAACAGGCGGGCGTCGACCAGCGCGTCGACCAGCTCCTCGGCCATCTCGGCCGGTACGTCGAGCAGCGCCGCGACGGTCCACGGCGCGAACCCGGGCACGTCCAGCCGGGCCAGCAGGCGCCACGCCTGTGCCGCACCGGGTGGCAGGCTGTGCGCCCCGCGCAGCAGGGCGGTACGCACATCCATGCCGTCGTGGGACAGCTCGTCGAGGCGGCGCCGCTCGTCGGAGAGCCGCCGCGCGAGCCGGGACGGCGGCCAGTGCTGGCGGGCGGCGAGCCGGGCACCGGCGATGCCGACCGCGAGCGGTAAGCAGCCGCACGACTGCGCGATGGACCTGCTGGCTTGGGGCTCCGCGGCGATCCGCTCCTCGCCGGCGAGCCGGCCCAGCAACGCCACCGCCTCGTCGACCCCGAAAAGGTCGAGCTCGACCGTGTCCGCACCCTCCACACAGGACAGTCGGGTGCGGCAGGTGACGATGGCCGCACAGCCGGCGCCGGACGGCAGCAGCGGGCGGACCTGCACGGCGCTCGACGCGTCGTCGAGCACCACGAGAATCCGGCGGTCGGCGACGCGGCTGCGGTACAACGCCAGGCGTTCTTCGATCGCGTCGGGCACGCACCCGGCCGGCACGCCTAACGCCTGGAGGAACCGGGCCAGGATCTCGGCGGAGTCGGCTGGTTGGGCGTCCAGGCCGCGCAGGTCCGCGTAGAGCTGGCCATCCGGGTACGCCTCGCGCAGGCGTTGTGCCACGTGCACCGCGAGCACCGTCTTCCCGGCGCCGGCCATGCCGGTGATGACGCAGACGGGCGCCACCCACGAGCGCGCCGCACCGGTACCCGCCGGAAGGCGGCCGAGCACGGCGCCGATCTCCTTGTCCCGGCCGACCAGCTCCACGCCGGCGGGCGGCAGCTGTGCCGGGCGGGCGGCCTCGGCCACCTCGGTGGCCTCCGTCCTGCCGGCGCTCGCCGGCGTCGCCTCGGCGACCCCCGGCTCCGGCACGGCGGCCGGCTGGGTGGCCGGCTGGGTGGCCGGCAGCCCCGGCAGGGTGACCGGTAGGCCCGGCCGGTTGCCGAGGATGGCTTCGTGGATCCGGCGCAGCCGCTCGCCCGGCTCCAGCCCCATCTCGTCGAGCAGGAGCCGCCGCCCGGCCCGGTATACGCCGAGGGCTTCGGCCCGGCGCCCGGCCCGGTGCAGTGCCAGCATCAGCTGACCGCGCAGCCGTTCCCGAAGCGGGTGCTCGGCCACCAGGCCGGTCAGCTCCGGTACCAGCTCGTGCTCGTGCACCAGGGCGAGATCGGCGTCGACGCGATCCTCCACCGCCGCCAGGCGCAGCTCTTCCAGCCGGGGCTGTTCGACCCGCCTCATGTGCTCGGTCACGTCGGCCAGCGCCGTTCCCTGCCATAGCGCGAGCGCGGCGCGTAAGTGCTCCGCGGCCTCCTGGTGCTGGTCGGCGAAGAGCGCCTGCCGGCCCCGCTCGGCTCGGCGCTCGAACTGCGCGAGGTCGAGCTCGCACGGCCCCAGGATCAGCGCATAGCCCGAGCCCTGGCGGACCACGGCGCCGCCGCGCCCGAGAAGCCGGCGCAGCTTGGAGACGTACGTGTGGATCTGCGCGTGCGCCGACTCGGGCGGGTGATCTCCCCAGAGCAGCCGCTCGAGCCGGCTGTTGGGTACCCCGGCGCCGCGCGCGAGCAGCAGCGCCGCCAGCACCGTACGCTGCTTGGCGCCGCCGATAGGCAGCCATTGCCCATCTCGGCCGAGCCGCACGGGACCCAACACCCGGGCCTGCACCACCCGCCCGGAGCCGCCGGCCGGGTCGAACGGGGAGTCCGGGAAGGTCGGCACCGGCTCAAGCATGTCCTCACCGCCACCCATCTCCCGCCGCTCACCTCCGATCGCGAGCCGCCGAACCGGTCAGATCCGCAGCAGCGTGCAGGCCCAGTGCATGCCGCTGCCCACGCTGGTAAGGGCAACGATGTCGCCGGCGGCCAGATCGCCGGCCGCGAGGTGCGACTCCAGGCAGAGCAGGTGGTCGGCGCAGCCCAGGTGACCGAGCTGCATGGCCAGCGCCACGTTGGTCCGCTCCAGCGGGATGGCCAGCTCCTCGGCGAGCTCGGCGAACGCGCGGAGGTTGTCGTTCTGGTGGATGACCCGGGTCACCGACTCGGGCGCCACGCACGCCTGGGCGCACGCTCGCGCCAGCACCTCGCGGTTGCGCTCGCCGATGGTCTCGACGAACCGCAGCATGGCCCGATGATCGCGGCCGAAGAAGTCCTCGAGCCGGTCGAACGGGTTGTCGACCAGGGCCGGCCGGTGTTCGCCCGGACGGAACGGATGCGCCGCGCCACCGAGGCTGAGCCGGAAGAAGTTCGCGTAGCGTCCGTCGCTGATCGTGGCGGTCGCGAGCCATCGACAGCGGGGGTGATCGCGGACCAGGACCGCCGCGGCGGCCCCGTCGGAGCTGATCGACGTGGTCGACTCCATCCGGTTCCAGTACTGTTCGCAGACCCGGTTCGCCGCGATGACCAGTGCGGTCCGGTACTCCGGATGGGTGGCGAACTTTCCGGCGACCGCGTCGAAGCTGAGCACCCCCGACACGCAAGCCTGGTTGAGCAGCAACGCCTCGGCCTGGTGCGCGCCCAGGCGCGCCTGGGTGGCGGCGGCCGGGTCCCAGTAGAGGTGCTCGGCGATGTCAGACATGGCCAGCACCAGGAGGTCCACGTCCGCGGCGTCGACACCGGACCGCTTGAGCGCCAGCTGGCCGGCGGACTCGGCGAGGTCGGTCAGGCCGGTGCCGGCCTCCGCCCGGTGGAACGTGCGGTACCCCCATGTTTCGATCTTCGTTACGTCGTCCGTGTACTCCCGGGCGACCGGTGCCACCTCGACCGGCTCGCCCAGGACGTGTCCCATGGCCAGCACACCGAAGGAACCGTCCCGCGCCGTTGCGTCCGTCCCCATTGACCCCATCCCCAACTCAGCCCATCCCGACTCAGCCCGTCCCCGCCCGGTCCACCGCCGCCCGGTCCTCCGCCGCCCGGTCCTCCGCCGCCCGGTCCGTGCTGTCGTGCCAGACGGCGATCGGCCGGCCCGCGACATCCCGCACGACCTGCTCGACGACGGCTCGCTGCGCCCGGTCCAGCGGTTCGAACTGATCCGGATACTCGGCCGCGTACCGGCGGTACCAGTCGTTGTCCCGCAGCCGCGCAAGCTCTTGCGGACCACGTGTGTCATCGCCCTTGCTGTGCGGGCCCAGGCGTTGGGTCACCAGCTCCACCACCAACGGCCGGCTGTCCTTGCGGACCCGGGCCAGCAGCGGGGCCAACGCCGCCCGGATCACGTTGACGTCCATGTCGGGAACGCGTACGTGATCGATGCCGAAGGCTCGGGCGCGGCCGGCGATCGTACCGGCCAGCTGCAGCTCGGTCGGCGTCGACTGGGCGATGCCGTTGTGCTCCACGATCACCACCAGCGGCAGGGCCCACAGCGCGGCCATGTTGAGCGCCTCGTAGACCGCGCCCTCGCCCCACGTCCCGTCGCCGATGTGCACCGCCGCGATGCGACCCGGCTCGGTGCGCTTGAGATGCAGCGCCACGCCCGCGGCGACCGGCAGGCTCTCCCCCTGCACGCCGGTCGACAGGTACCGGTCGCGGTAGATGTGTTGGCTGCCGCCGACGCCGTTGCACACCGCGCCGGCCCGGCCCATCATCTCGGCAAGCAGGCCGGAAGGGTCGGCGAAACGGGCGAGGTAATGGCCGTGGCCGCGGTGGTTGCTGAAGATGAAGTCGTCCTCGTGCAGCAGCGGCGCCAGCGCCACCGGGACGTACTCCTGGCCGAGGCAGGTGTGTGTGGTGCCGCTGAGCTTGCCCTGCCCGAAGAGCTCCAGCACGGCCCACTCGAAATGCCGGATCAGCAGCAGCAGGCGCAGGTCCGCGTCGTCGAGCCGGGACAGGCTACCCGGCGTGCTCCGGCCGGCGACGGCCCCGGGCGCGGCGTCGAGGCGGGTGTTCACTGCGGTACGCCCTTGCGCCGCAGCGCCTCGCGCAGATCGCCGAACGACCGGATGCCGAATATCTCGTCGTGCTCGAACCGCACCTGGTAGACCTCCTCCAGCCGCACGATGAGCTCGATGTGTTTGCGACTGGTCCACTGCGCCACGCTGGCGGGGCCGTCCTCGTCGGCCACCTGGCCGGGGTCGAGATCGAGGACCCCGGCCACGACGGTGGCGAAGTCGCTGGCCACGTGCTGCTCGCGCATCCCCCTGCCGCTCCTCTCCAGCCGGCTAGACGCCAGCTCGGTCGATCCCGGCCGGCTGGCCGCCAGCCCCATCGGTGCCGGCCGGCTCCGCGCCAGCCGCATCGTTTCCGGCCGGCTCGACGCCAGCCGCATCCAGCCGGTCCAGCCGGTCCGGCCGTTCCAGGCTCTCCTTGAGCGCCCGCAGAAACAGCCCGGCGTCTCGACCGTTGACCAGGCGATGGTCGTAAGCCAGGCCGAGGTGAACGTACGAACGGGTCTCTATCCGCCCCTCGGCGTCGCGATACAGCTCCTCCTGGGGTGAGCCGAGCGTGACCATGCACACCTGCGATGGAAGGATCAATGGCTGCGTGAACACGATGTCGGCGTCGTCGTCGAGCGAGATCGTGATGGTGCCGCCGGTCAGGTCCGCCTCCCGGAGCTGCCCGCGCAGCACCTTGACCCGTAGCTGCATGAGCGTCCGGGCCACTGTGGACAGTCGGGAGCGCGCCGCGTCCCGCACCACCGGGATGTAGAGCCCGGTACCGAGGTCCATGGTGACCCCGACGTCGGCGCTGGCCACAGGCTTGGCGGTGCCGTCCGCCTGGACCTCGGCGAAGAAGAGAGGGAAGTCGGCCCGCACCAGTGCGACGCATTTGACCAGCAGCTCCGGCAAGCCGAGCGTGACCCGTTCCCGCTGGCCGAGGTGGCGCAGCAGCGCCTGCGCCGGGGCCACGAGCACCTTCATGACGGAGTACGCGGCCGGGATCGTCTGGTGTGACCGGGTCACCACCTCGGCGACCGCGCGCTGCGAGCGGGCGGGGACCCAGGCCGTCGTATCGGCGGGAGCTGTCCCGGCCGAGGGCACCAGCTGTTCGATATCGGCCGCCTTGACCACGGCCCGGCCGAGCGAACGTACCTGTTCATCAGTGATGGCGTGACGGCGCATCAGGTCGCGGGCCGCCTTGGTGATGACGAGGTCGCCGGCGACCGGGGCGTCGGCGACCGAGGCGGCCGCGGCGAACGCCGACCGCTCGTCCCCGTCGGCGAAGAGATGGCCGATCGTCGCGCCCAGCGCGCACTCGGCCGGCGGCTCCACCAGATGGTGCAGCACACCGCCGCGATCGCAGACCAGCTCCTCGGCGGCCTTGGACGTCTCGACTACCGCGACGGCCGCGCCCGCCGGAACCGTCGCGCCTTCCGGGAACAACCACTCGATCAGCGTGTACGTGGTGTCGACCGTGTTCAGCTTCGGCACGGTGATGTCAAACACCGGCGGCCTCCCGCAGCGCGTACGCGATCGTTTCCGCCCGCACAAGCACGTCAGACTCCAGGTGCGTGGCCGCCGGGATCACGCTCTCGCACGACTGGACCATCACGATCCGGTTCCGCAGCGTGCCCCAGAGCCGGTCGTAGATCTGCCTGGCCACCTCGGCCGCCCAGGTCCCGCCGCCCATGCCGTCATCGACGACGCAGACCCACTCGGCGCGCGCCAGGGTCGGCGCCAGTGGATCGAGATCGAAGGGGTACAGCCTGGACGGGACGAGGAGCTGGCTGGTCAGCTCGAGCTCGATGAACAGCTCCCGGGCGGCGGCCAGCGCTCGGGCCGTCAGGCCGCCCGGCGCGATGATCGCCACGTCGATGTCGCGCGGATCCTCGATGAAGACGCGGGCGACGCCCCGTGCCGGGTCGAGGAAGTCGAAGCCGAACAGGTCATCGACCACGCCGTCGGCGTACATGCTGCCCGCGTAGAGGGTCTTGTTCTCGAGCAGGATGCAGGGTTCGCCGCGGTCCACCAGCCGCTCCAGCAGAGCAACGTTGTCGTGGAACGGCGACATCTCGAACAGCGCGAGGTGCGGGATGCCCAGCAGATGCTGGTGCGGGCTCTGGCTGTGCGTTGGCCCGTAGCCCCGGTGGCCGCCTACCGGACAGCGGACGACCAGGTGCATCGGGATCCGGCGGCCGTACATGGACACCGACTTCGTGGCGAAGTTGAAGATCTGGTCGAACCCGAGGGCGATGAAGTCACCGAACATGACCTCGACGATCGGCCGGGCTCCGCACAGCGCCATGCCCGCCGCAACACCCAGGACCCCGCTCTCGCTGATCGGCGTGGTGATCACAGAGTCCGGGTACGCGGTGGAGAGCCCCCGGCTGATCTTGAAGGCGCCGCCGTAGGGGTCGAGAATGTCCTCGCCCAGAAAGCAGACCCTGGAGTCCTTTCCGAGAATGGTGTGCAACGCCCGATTCAGATTGTCTGCTACCCGTTCGAGCGCAGTCATGCCGATCTCGTCGTGGTCCGGCTTCCTAACGGTGAATCTGTATTGTATCCAAATTCCGCGCCGATATACATGCAGGTCTCCCTCTCCCCCGAAACGCTGGCGCGTGCCCAAAAGGGCAGTGCGGTCGCGCCGCCGTGAGATCCCCCCGGCGAGATCCTCCGTGACGATGGTGTACCAAGCCGGAGCCGGCTGCAAGCGCCGGTTGTACAGTACTGGAGCTGGTCAATAACTTGCGAGGAAATAACAACGCAGGTTGTGGCGGCGGGTTACGTTTCATGTCATGTCCACGGAATCCGTGGCCCGCAGGTTCAACGCGCTGTTGCCGCACCTGACAGAGCGGCAACGGCGGTTGTGGCTGGCGACCGAGGCACGGGAGCTCGGCACCGGTGGGGTCGCCAAGGTCGCGCGAACGGTCGGCGTGGCACCGAGCACCGTCCGCCGGGGCCTGGCCGAGCTGGACCATGCCGAGCCACCACCGGTGGGTGTCTCGCGAAAGCCCGGTGGCGGGCGCAAGCGGGCCGAGACCCGCGATCCCGAGCTGATACACGCTCTGGAAGCGCTGATGGACCCGGACGGCGGCGCCGATCCCACTACGCCACTGCGATGGACCTGCCAGTCGACGCGGATGCTGTCCGCCGCGCTGCAGCACACCGGGCACCGGGTCAGCGACTTCGTGGTACGGAGGCTGCTCAAGCAGGCCGGCTACACCTTGCGGATGAAGGCCAAGGCGGTGCAGGGGCGCCAGTACGGGGCCTGGGACGCCCAGTTCCGGTACCTGAACGAACAGGTCGAAGAGCACCTGGCGGCGGGCTGCCCGGTGGTGAGCGTGGACGCGACCAGGAAGGTCCCCGACGGCGGCGACCCGCACGACGGCTGGTCGCCGTCGACCGGCGAGGCGGAGACCGCGGCGCCGCCACACGCATGGCTCGACGTGGACATCGATCACGACACGACCGGCCTCGCCGTCGCGACCATCCGACGCTGGTGGCAGCGGTTTGGACAGCTCGCCCACGCGACCAGCGATCGGCTCCTGGTCACCTCGACATGCTTGTGGAACAACGAGCTCGCCGCCCTGGCCAACCACACTGGGCTCACCGTAACGGCGTGCCTCATGCCGCCGGGTACGTGGCGCTGGAGCCGGATCGGACAGCGGCTGGCGGCGCAGCTCACCACCCACGAGCGCGGACGACCACCCACCCGGCACGAGGCCGTGGTGCAGACCATCCCGGCCGCCGTTCGCCGCGCCGCCAAGGCTGCGGGACGCGTGCGGGCTCCAGACGACCATGGCACGGCAGGGCCGGCGGGTGCCGCAACGGTCATACGCCATACCTTTCATGGCGAATGGAACTACAGCCTGCACCCGAGGACCTGTTCCCCGGGACCGGATGGCCGGGGTCCCTCTTGGGAGAGTTAATACCTCGCATGGCGAGGTGCGGTCGCCTATGCGACCGGATCCCGTATGTACTGTCCTGATTTCGACAGTTGCCGCGTGTTCTTCCCGCGGAGACCCCTCGCTCCGGGGCGGGGCGGGAATATCGCACAACGCCCGATTGGCCTTGATCGTTTCATTATTTGAGGGACGCGAACTGTCATGTTCCTGATTGACCGGCATGTGCCGGTGCTCGGGTATTTCCGATCCCCACTTCATTGACTTTCGCGCATGCCGTGGTTCCGCTTTCATTCGCGGTACGCGCGACCGACCGTGGCCGCATCGGCTCCACGCGGAGCCACAGTTCAGGAACCATATTGCATTAAGGACGGTCAATTGGGTGCGCCCGGCGTTCGCAGCACATGCTCACGGCTCCGACCGGAGGCGCCATTGGAATTCTTCTATACGCTCTAGCCCCGCCTTACTGGAACAGGCCTACGAGCGTGCGCTTGAGAGCGCTGTCGTGCCTGATGTCGGTCCAGGCCACGGCGTCGATCGGCCGGCTCTGCCGCTGGGACTCGCGACAGTAGCGCACAACGTCCTCGGCGGGCTGATGGCTGGTGACCGACAGTGCCCCGCTGGCCCGTAGCCGGTACGCCGCGTCCTCCGCAGCGCGGACCGCCACCCTGCCATCGTCCCCGTAGCGGGGCGCGACCGCGATCCGCCAGCCGAGCTTCTGTGCGAGCAGGATCCCGCCCGGCGCACCGTCCGGGACCGCGACGTTGGCGTTGCTACGGACGAGAGCCTGGGCCACGTCGCGCTCGTACGATCGCGAAAGCACGACATGCACCCGGCGCGGGTTCATGGCGGCGAGCAGCCTGGCCTGCCGGTCGGGCGGCAGCTTCCCGAGCAGGACCGGGACGGCGTGATCGGGCAGGCCGTCGACGGCGGAGCTCAACCGCTCGTCCGGCAGCCTCGACAGCAGTGCGACCGCACGGCCGGTGGGCGCCGTGCGTACCAGCTCGACCAGCTGGTTGGCGGAGAGCACGGCCACCAGCGTGTCGCGGAAGTCGGCCGGCGCCGCCGGCAGCACGCGGGCGATGTCCACTGGACGCATCGCTGCGATCACGATAGGCAGCCGATCGGCGGGCAGCGCCTTCAGGAGATCGGCGGCGTTCTGTGCAGGTGTGCTCCGGATCATCGCGATCAGATGAGTAACCGGCATCATCCCGCCCGGCAGCATGATCGTCTCCCCACAGTCGCCACTATCCAGGTCGCCACGAGAGGCTTAGCACCCCGGCGTCGCCGGGACCATCGCCCCTGAGACGAATTCATCGGCGATCGGTCAGGAACGGTTGATGTAACCCCGCCCAGCCCGAACCTCGCATCGGCCTCGCCCTGTGTGGCTGATCCCTATGAACGGGCCGAAGGTGATCAGATGAAACGGGTGTTGGCTCACGTTCGGTGTCCGGCTATGTTCGCTGGAGGGAGCTTCGCCGGCGAGGCTCGGCGGCAAGGGGGCGCGGCGTGCCGAGCGGAACGTTGGGGCTGGGCATCACGTTCGCGCTGGCGTGTGCCTCAGCCACGTTCTTTCTCTTCCTACGCTGTCACGGCACCGGGCGGCCGTTCGGCCGGAACAGCCGGGTGTGGACCATGCTGGTGATCGTCGTCACGGGTCTGGTCTCCACCGGTGCGGCGTTCGCCGCCGCGACCGTCATCGACCACCTGCCGGTCGCGTTCATCGGCCTCGGCATCGTCGGTCCGAGCGGGCTGTGGCTGTCGGAGATCCGCAACCGCCGCGACGAGCGGCGTGGTCTGCTGCACGATATGTCGACGCTATGGCTGAGCCGGTTGCTGGCGCGGCTACAGGAGGGCATGATCGAAGACCGGACAGCCTGGTGCGATGAGCGGCTGGATGAGGTGTGGAGCGCAGCCGAGCTGACCATGGCGGCCCGCTTCTACCAGGAGTACCTGCGCGAGCGGATGTCCGCCGAGGAGCGCCGGCGCAGCCGGATCTACGCCCAGCTCAACGCCATCGAGACGCGGCTGACCGTGGTCCAGCTCATCGAGAACAGCTCCGGGCGTACGAAGGTGGGTGCCGCGCTCCAGGGCTCTCGTGCCACCAAGGACCCGCGCTACCGCAACCATCTCGGCGACCTCACCAAGATGGCTGACATCCTTCGACACGACGCCGAACGCGACCTGACCCGCATGCTCGCGTTCGCCTACAGCGCGGGGTACTACCGAATGCCGATCTTTACGCCGCCGCGCCGCGCGTACCCGGTTATGGACGCGCCCCGTCCGTCTCGGCAACCAGGTCAAGGTGGTCAGCCGGCTCGTCGAGCGGCCGCAACGTAAACTCCGCCGTGGCCCCCAGGGCGACGAGCACGCCGGATATCGTGCGCAGCGTCAGGTTCTCATCGCCGGAGAGGATTTGGCTCACCCGCCCGGGCGATACGTTCATCGAATGGGCAAGGTCCGCTCGGGACACCTTGTGTTCGCGCATGTACCAGGTGATCTCGTCGACGACGAGTCGCGACAGGTCGCCCGACTCGTCGCGGTGGCTGTCGACTCCCACGCCTCGTGGGTTCCAACGCAAAGCCATCGCGATCTCCTTCGGACGGCCCACTCTCGTGGACTCATGTTAGTCATAGCTAAACGTTTAGGCAAGACTAACGGTCAGCAAGCCGACGATCAGCGCTCGTGGCGGCGCCGTGCGCGAGGCCGCACCGATTGACGGAGATCGTTAGGCTGGCGGGATGACTGGCGGCGGCCCCACGCGCTCGGCCACCTTCAACCATGGGCTGACGCCGCCGGACCTTGGGCTGACGCCGCCGGACCTTGGGCTGACGCCGCCGCCGGACCATGGGCTCACATCGCCGCCGGTCCGACCCGCGGCGCCAGGCGCGGTGGTGCTTGCCGCCATCGCGCTGGCGCTACATGCGATGCAACCCTTCGCGTTCTTCTTCACCGGCGCCAACGTCATCGCCGGCTACCCCATCCCCCCAGGCCCGGTGCACGCCGGGGTGGCTCGGCTGCTGGCCGACCCGACCAGCGCTCCGGCGCTCCTCCTCTGGCAGGCCAACGCCGGTGAGGCCGCAGCCGCCTGGGTCGGGTGCCTCATGGTGGTGCACCTCGTGCTGATCGTGTTGGTCCTCCAGGGCACGCGTACCGGCCGGGTGGCCGCGAACGTCTTCGGCGCGGCCACCCTGCTGGCCCCGCTGCCGGTGCTGAGCGGCGCGATCCTGGTGCTGCTCAACGTCCCTTCAGCGCGCCGGTTCTTCCGGCAGGCTGCACGGTGGCGCCGCGATCCGGCTCGTACCGTCGAACTGCTCCCTGGTTGGCTGCCGGTGTCGGCTGTGGCGAGCTTGGCGGTGCTAGTGGTGGCGGGGTGGTTCGCGACGCCGAACCTGCTTCGGCTGTCCGGCGACGCGGGGATCGTCCGGTACTTCGACGGTACGGCGAAGGTGCTGGTGGACCCGCGGGCGTTGGCGCGCGGCGAGGTCAGTGGCGCGGTACGCAAGGACGTGCCGGTCACCGCGGGCCGCATCGTGCGGGTGGTGGCTACGAACGGCACCGTCGCGCAGGTACGCGACACGTGGGTGCTGAAAGACGGCAGGGCGGACTGGACCTCGATCAGCGAGCTCGACCAGCACGACGGCGTGGAGCTCGGGCACGTCGAGACGTCGTACGCCATCGATCGCAGGTCCATGGCGGCGGCCGCCAGCTACCCGGCCGGCTGGCGGGTTACCCAGCACCGGGGTCTCGCCCTGGACTGGCCGGGCGGGGCGGCGAAGAAGGACTACATCGGTTGGGTCAGCGACACGAGGAGCACGACCACGCTGCGCTTCGCCGGCCAGAGGCAGATCGAGGTATGCCGGTACGTCTCCAGCTCACCGGTACCGTGCACGAAGCTCGACGTGTTGGGGTACGAGTCCACAGTGGAGGACACGCCGATCGCCGACGAGCGGACACTGGCCCGGTTGCCCACCACCGTGCCGCCCGCCACCGTGTCCGCACTGGCGTCCGCTCTGCTGCCGGCCGAGCCCAAGCGGCGGCTGGACCAGATGTTGGCGACGCGCACCGGGCCGGTGCCGGTCGAGTACACGTTCGAAGCGACCGGTACCTACCTGGTCGAACCGGTCAGCGGCATCGTCGTATCCGCCAAACGCGAAGAGATCCGTACGATGCACCTGCGCCTGCCCGGCCAGGCCGGCCTGCCGGCCATCGTCATCTCCGACGTGAGCCTCGCCATGACCTGTACCCGAGCCGCGTGCGCGGGCGTGGACGCCTGGAACGCCATTGACCGCAAGCGACTCTGGGGTACGACGCTGCCGCTGGTCACCGCCATCATCGGCGTGGTCGTGCTGACGGCGACGACCCTGCCCCTCCTGGTCCGCCGGCGCCGGCGCGGTCATCCCCGGTGATCGTCTACCCGGGGCGGCTGCGCCGGCTGGCGCGCATCCGGCGGCTCGACCCGCGCCGCGACTGCTGGCAGATCTACCGGACCCTGGTCCGGGAAGAGTTCAAGCACGAAGCACGGCTGGGACTGCTGGTCGCGTTCTGGCGCGAGTTCGGCATCCCCGAGATCGCCGAGCTGCTCGACGCCACCGGGGAGACCGTCGCCCGTCCCGGCAAACGGGCCGACGACACCGGGATCCTCATGTACGAGGTGATCGACCACGGCTTCGAGCACCCGCGCGCCCGGTCGGCGATCCGGCGGCTCAACGAGATCCATCGCAGCTTCGGCGCCGCGATCAGCAACGACGCCAACCGGTACGTGCTCGCCACGCTGATCTTCGTGCCGACCCGGTGGATCGACCGGTACGGGTGGCGGCCGCTGTGCTGCCACGAGCGCGCCGCCACGTACCACTTCTACCGGGAGCTCGGCCGCCGCCTCGGGATCCGGGACATCCCCGGCTCCTACCCTGCGTACGAACAATGGTTCGACGACTACGAACGGCGGCACCTGAGGCGTACCGACGCGGCGGTCCGGTTGATGGCGGCGTCCCGGTCGATCCTGGGCAGGTTTCCCGCGCCGGTTCGCCTGGCGGGCCGCTCCTTCGCCGATACCGTGCTGCTCGACGCCCCGATGCGACACGCCGTGGGCGCGGCCGAGCCCAGCCGCGTGGCTCGGCTGGTCTGGCACCTGGTGCTGCGGCTGCGGGCTCGGGTCCAGCGGCTGGCTCCCTCTCGCCCGCCGTACCACCGCGACGGCGACCTGGCCACGGCGAGCTATCCCGACGGGTACGACATCGCCGGCGTCGGTGCCACGAGCCGCCAGCCAACCAGCGGCGTTCGGGCATGCTGTACTACACCCCCGGCCGGGGGGAGAACATGACCACCGCCGATATGGAGGAACGTCATGCGAACGGGACTGGACTACGCGTACGGCCGCCCGAGCCCAGCCGCGATCAAGGCGGCCGGGTACACGTTCGTGAGCCGGTACCTGAGCCCGCCCGGCAACCCGAAGAACCTGTCCAAGCCCGAAGCGGACCTCTTACAGGCCAACGGGATCAGCGTCGTATCGAACTGGGAGTACTTTGGCGACTGGGCTCACGACTACAGCGGTGGCTACAGCACAGGCCAGGCACACGCGGCCGCGGCGGCGCGGATGCATCTGGACTGTGGCGGTCCGGCCAGCCGGCCGATCTACTTCAGCGTCGACTTCGATCCGACCGACGCCCAGCTGCCCGTCATCGGCGAGTACTACCGCGGGGTCGCGTCGGTGATCGGGCTGGAGCGCACCGGTGCCTACGGCGGCTTCAGGACGATCAGCTACCTGTTCGACCATGGCTTGATCCGGTGGGGATGGCAGACGTGGGTCTGGTCCGGTGGCCTGTGGGACGCCCGAGCACAGGTTCGCCAGGTGCAGACCAACATCTGGTTCGCCGGCGTCGAATGCGACATCGACGAGGCGTGGACGGACGACTTCGGGCAGTGGGACTGGAAACGACGAGGGGCGCGGGTCATCAGCGGCGGCGAGGGCGTCATCTACGGCGTCGACGTCAACGGGGACCTGCAGTGGTACCGGCACCTCGACCCGAGCGGCGGCAGCAGCACCTGGGCGTCGGAGGGCGGTACGAAGATCGGCTCCGGCTGGAACGTCTTCACCACCCTCTTCGGCGGCGCCGACGGCGTCATCTACGGCGTCGACTCCAACGGAGACCTCCAGTGGTACCGGCACCTCGACCCCACCGGCGGTGACAGCACCTGGGCGGCCGACCACGGCACCAAGATCGGCTCCGGCTGGAACGTCTTCACCACCCTCTTCGGCGGCGCCGACGGCGTCATCTACGGCGTCGACTCCAACGGAGACCTCCAGTGGTACCGGCACCTGGAGCCGACCAACGGTGTCAACAGCTGGGCGGTCGACCACGGCACCAAGATCGGCTCCGGCTGGAACGTCTTCACCAAGCTCTTCGGCGGCGCCGACGGCGTCATCTACGGCGTCGACTCCAACGGAGACCTCCAGTGGTACCGGCACCTCGACCCGGCCGGCGGTAGCAGCACCTGGGCGTCCGACCGCGGTACGAAGATCGGCTCCGGGTGGAACACGCTCCTCACGCTGAGCGGCGGAGCCGACGGCGTGATCTACGGCATCCAGCCCGACGGGGACCTGCTGTGGTACCGGCACCTCGACCCGACCGGTGGCGGCAACACCTGGGCATCCGACCGCGGCACGAGGATCGGCTCCGGCTGGAACATGTTCATCTACTGACGCTCGAGGGCCCGCAGGCGCGGGCCCCGATGCGGGTTAGCGGCGACTGATCAGCACGGTCCGCTGCTCAAAGTCGTCGGAGCAGAAGAACGGTCCGCACGCGATGGCGAAGGTGAACGATGCCGCCTTACCACCGATGAACTTCTGCCCGAGGAACGGCACGACCTCGACCGACCACTGCTGCACGGTACCGTCGCACCGGATGCTCTCGGTGAAGCCCGAACCGACGACGACGCCGGGGCCGATCCGCTGCGTCAGCTCGGCGTAGAGGAACGTGAACTCGACCTGACCGCTGCAGATGATCGTGCCGGACACGGTCGCGCTGCCCGTCCGCGCGTCGTACTTCGCGGTCGGGTTCACCGTCAGGTCGATCTTCGGCGGTGGAGGCGCCTCGTCAACGTTCAGGACCAGCGTGCCGCCGTTGCCGCCGCCGTCGAACTGGTCATCGATGATGAGCAGGTGGTACGTGATACCGGCCGCGGCCGGGAAGCCCACGGTCCCCGGTCCACAGGTGACGATGCTGAGGCTGCCCGGCTCGCCGGTCACGACGAGCACGCCCGCCGAGTAGCTCGACCGGCCGACGTCGACGATGAACGCTGTATCGGTTGCCGGTGTCACCGAGTACCAGACGCTCGCGTCGGTGGCTGGCGCGCCGCAGTCGGCGTTGGCCTCGGCGTCGACCGCGTCGGTCGTCGCCTCGCTGGTGTCCTGTGTCGTGCTGTAGGGCACCGGGCCGATTGTCGTCGAGCCGCCGAAGGTGTCGTTGGCCGGCGCCGCCGCGTACGCCGGACTGGCCACCATCAGGGCTAGAGCCGCAACCGATGCGACGGTGCCGATTCGCCGGCTGCGCAGAACGGTGGTCTTCACACTGAGCCCTCCCCCGTGCGACTTGAAGCGTCGGCAGTCGCGGACGCCTATCTGGTCGACGCCCTGACCGCCGGCGAAAGACACAGACTGTCGTTGATCCGACAGGTCGGCGGCAGCTCAGCCGCCCGCGCAAGGCTGGTCTCTCCGGGGGAAAGGCGCTCCAGCACGTGGCGCCCGCAGCTGGCATGCGGCGAAAATCACACAGGCTCTTCCGGTCCGCGATGACGGGTCCCCGAACGGGTGAGGAACCGGTGCTGCTGGGCGTTCGGTCGAGGCAGCTGCGGGCAGCCTCGTCCCCGGCGTCAGGACTGGCGGTAGTGGCTGGTGCAGATGACTGCTCACTGGGCCGCCGAGATTCTCGTGGCACCGCGCTGAGCTGCGCAATCGTACCTTCCGACCGGGATGAATGATCGCTGCGTTGCTTGGGTTGGCCTCGATGGTTGAGTGGGGTCGGAGCCGAGTCGTGGCATCGATCAGGTGGGACGAATGCCCGGCCGCGTCGGGAATCGTGAAACAACGAAGAGCGTCGTTTGCCCATAGCTCGATGTATTGATGGGGCAACATGCGCTCTTATACCGAGGTGCTCGCTATGCCTATTATGGCCACTCCTCGACCCAGGGAGCGTTGTGAACCTCAGCCGTAGTCGACGGGCGGCTACCGCCGCAGTAACGATCGCCGTGGCCGCTCTCGCCACCAGCGCTGCGCGAACGAGCGGGGCGAGTGAGACGGACCAGCCGGGCGCCGAGCCGGGCGTACGGGTCAACCAGGTCGGATACCTGCCGCTGGGCCCGAAGACCGCCACGGTCGTGACCGACGCCACCAAGCCGCTGGACTGGCGGCTCAGGAACGCCGCGGGCGCCGTCGTGGCCAGCGGCGCCACCATGCCGCGTGGCATGGACGCGTCATCGGGGCAGCGGGTGCACTCGATCGACTTCAGCGGATACAACGTGCCGGGCACCGGGTACACCCTGGTCGTCGGCACCGGGACAAGCTACCCGTTCGACCTCGGCGCGGAGCAGTACGAGCGGCTCCGGTTCGACGCGCTGAAGCTCTACTACCCGCAGCGCAGCGGGATCGCGATCGACAACAACCTGCGGCCGGGCTACGGACGCGACGCCGGCCACGTCGGCGCCAAGCCGATGACCGGTGATGTCAACGTGCCGTGCCAGCCGGGCGTCTGCGACTACACCCTCAACGTCGAGGGCGGCTGGTACGACGCCGGGGACCATGGCAAGTACGTCGTCAACGGCGGCATCGCGGCGGCCCAGCTGATGAGCGAGCTCGAGCGCACCAGGACTGCGCCGACCGCGCGGGCGGGCTCGCTGGCCGACGGCACGCTCGCGACCCCGGAGAGCGGCAACGGTGTCCCGGACATCCTCGACGAGGCGCGCTGGGAGATGGAGTTCCTGCTGAGAATGCAGGTACCGGCCGGTAAGCCGCTGGCCGGCATGGTGCACCACAAGGTGCACGACCAGGCCTGGACGAAGGTGCCCATGCTCCCCGCGGAGGACCCGATGAAGCGGGAGCTGCACCCGCCGTCGACGGCCGCGACGCTCAACCTCGCCGCCACGGCGGCGCAAGCGGCGCGCGTCTTCGCCCCGTACGACCAGGCGTTCGCGGCCAAGAGCCTGGCCGCGGCGAAGACGGCGTGGGCCGCGGCGAGGGCGCATCCGGCCAGCTACGCCATGGACTCCGACAACATCGGCGGCGGTCCGTACAGCGACTCGGACGTCTCCGACGAGTTTTACTGGGCGGCCGCCGAGCTGTACCTCACCACCGGCGAGAAGCCGTTCGCCGACTTCGTCCTGGCCTCGCCGCACCATAAGGGCGCGGCCTGGCGCGAGCGCGGCTTCGACTGGGGCCAGGTCGCGCTGCTCGGCCGGCTCGACCTTGCCACCGTGCCGAGCCAGCTGCCCGGCCGTGACGAGGTCCGCCACTCGGTGCTGGAGGGCGCCGACAAGTACCTGGCCACGCTCAGGACCCACCCGTACGGCCTGCCGTACGCTCCTGCCGACAACTCCTACGACTGGGGCTCCAACAACCTGGTGCTCAACAGCATGGTCGTGATAGCGACGGCGTTCGACATCACCGGCGACGCCAAGTACCGCGACGGCGTGCTCCAGAGCATGGACTACATCCTCGGCCGCAACGCGCTCAACCGGTCGTACGTGACCGGGTACGGCGAGGTGTCGTCGCACAACCAGCACTCGCGCTGGTACGCCCACCAGCTCGACCCGAAGCTGCCCCCACCGCCGACCGGAACGTTAGCCGGTGGCCCCAACTCGGGCATCCAGGACGAGGTCGCGCAGGCCAAGCTGCACGGCTGCGCACCGCAGCTCTGCTATGTCGACGACATCGGCTCCTGGTCGACGAACGAGCTCACCATCAACTGGAACTCGACACTGGCCTGGGTCTCCTCGTTCATCGCCGACCAGGCGCACGGCACCGACCCCAACCACGACGGCCCGTCGACGGTGGCACCGAAGGGGTAAGGACGGTCAGCTCGAAGCCCGCTGGACCAGTCGGGTCGGCAGGATGGTGGCTTGCGGGTGGGTGATTTCGCCGTTCATGACGCGTACGAGCAGGCGCGTCATCTCCTGGCCGAGCGCCTCGATCGGTTGGTACACCGAGCTCAGCGGCGGATCGGTGTGGCGGGCGACGGGTGAGTCGTCGAACCCGACGATCGCGATGTCGCCCGGGACATTGCGCCCGCTAGCTCTGATCGCATGCAGGGCGCCGACGGCGATGGCATCGGACGCGGCGAAGACGGCATCCAGGTCCGGGTGGCGTGCCAGCAGGTCGGCGACGGCCCGCCGGCCGGACTCTTCGTGGAACTCGCCGATGACCACGAGGCTGTGGTCCTCGGGCATGCGGGCCGCGCGCAGGGCGTCCCGGTACCCGTCCAGGCGGTCGATCCCGGCGCTGAGGTCTTGCGGGCCGGCGATGGTCGCCACCGTCCGCCGGCCACGCTGCAGCAGGTGGGCAACCGCTTCCCGGGCGCCCGCCCGGTTGTCGCAGTCGACGTAGCTGACGGCGGCTGATCCCAGTGGACGTCCGGTGCGAACCATCGGCAGCCGCAGGCGGTCGAAGACGTCCGTGGCCTCGGCGTCACGGTGTGCCGACAGAAGCAGGGCGCCGTCGAGGCGTTCGGCGGCGAGCTGCCTGGCCCAGTCGTGCGCCATGAGCAGGCGTAGGGACAGTCCGGCGGCGCCCAGCTCGGTGGCGATGCCGCGCAGGACCCGCGCGAGGAACGGTGCGGGTAGCGCGGCCGAGTCGATCGCGGTGGGGTCGTCGCCGGGCACGGGCTCGGCGACGACGACCGCGACCGTGCCGGTGCGCTGGCGGGCCAGGCTGCGCGCGGACTGGCTGGGGATGTAGCCGAGTTCGGCGATCGCCTTCTCGACGACCCTGCGGGTACGGGCGCTGACCTGGCCGTGACCGTTGATGACCCGCGAGACGGTGGCGCGGCCGACGCCGGCTAAGGCGGCGACCGCGTCCAGGGTCGGGACGGTACGCCCGTCCACGGGTTTGGCGTGCCTGCTGCTTGCCACGGCCTGACTGTAGTTGAACCGTTGTCGATCGGGCCAGCGGTCGTGGAACCGTGTCCAG